>WLWD01000812.1_pt1 | contig 29599 bp, 11 predicted proteins | sample 6712731 | NCBI WGS metagenome assembly WLWD01 (sample SAMN12718690, study PRJNA576275) | sponge metagenome | isolation source: marine sponge | host: Mycale hentscheli | place: New Zealand: South Island, Marlborough, Capsize Point | collected 2014-11-01
AACACACACACACACACACATTACCAGGGTTTCATTTAGGGGGGGGCGAAAGGGGGCATTTGCCCCCCCTTGGGTTCTAAATGCCCCCCCTTGGATTCTAAGTGCCCCCCACCCTTTTGAAAGAACCGATATTTATTAAGAGAAAAATGTAAACCAAATTAATAATAAACAATATTCACACAGCAATTCGTCTAGGTTTTTTGTTCCATACTGTAATAATGTCATTTAATTGTGTATATGAGAGCGTCTCGGGTGTCTCCATGGCTATTTTCATCAAATAGGATAATTGTGATTGCCCAATTCGATTTCGAATTCGTGTTTTAATTAGTTTCATTTTGGAGAAGCTCCTTTCCACTGAAGCAGTGCTGACAGGGATAGATAGACATATGTTTGCCAGGGTGCTAATGTTTGGAAAAATTTCACTAAGCATATCACTTGTGGTGAGCTCTTTCAACTGCAAGTGCAGGTTACCTTTCGGCTTCTTCGATAAGTAGCTTCGAAATGTTTTCCACTCCTCTCGGGTTTCGCGGGAAATAAGAGCTTCTTTGGTGTATTCATCTCCACCAGCAGTCTTAGCAGGCAGCTCTGCACCATAGTGAGCTAACATATGTATGGAAGTCAGAAGAGTCAGCAGCTGGCACTTTCTTCGGATCAAAATGCCAAATGAGGAGACAATATCTTGTGAAATAAATCTGCTGGATATGTTTGCCTTCAGCATCCTGATAAACGGTTCAGCCACTTGTCCTTGGAATGTAGCAATGCTTTCCGTGGTTAACGTGATGTCAGTGACTTCTTCGATCTCATTCTTTGCATCCATCAGTTCTAATACCCAGTTAGCAGCAGGTAACATGGCATCATCAAGTGTATTGAGAGTGGCATCAACAAGAGGGGTGATAGCTGTCAAGTCTATTCTCTCAGTCTGGAGAGCTCTGCTCAACTTCGCCACTTGTGGCAGAACATAATCAAGGAGGTATATGGCCACTAAAGTTGAGGGCCTACATAAGGCTTTACTGATACCTAGAGCTTCAGGTGCATGTGTCTGCTCATAGATATTGTTTAGAGCAGTCACAATTGCACTGTAGCTAGCTTTGACTGCCTTCACACAGCGTTCATGGGACAGCCAGCGAGTATCTGATGGTTTCACAACTTTCAGCTCAGGTAAGTCAAGCACCTGCTGTACTGCTTTGAGACTCTCAGCTCGCTTAGGAGAATAGTGGAAAAATTTCCAGAGGGTGGTGAGTGTGATGTACACATGTTTTATCCCACTGGTAGCATTAGCTGCTTGAACGCATGCTAGCTGTAGCAAATGGCAATGGCAGTGTACGAAAAGTGCATGAGGTGAAATTTTCTTCAGGAGACTCTGCACACCATTGTGTTTCCCAGAGAAAGTAGCTGCTCCATCGAATCCCATACCCACCAGCTTGCTAATCTGTATGTTTTTATCTTTCATGAATTCAACAAGGGCAGAATAAATAGTCTTTGCATCAGTAGCTTTCAATGGAACTATATCCAAGAAGTGCTCAACAGGTTGACCGTCCATGTTCACCCAGCGGAAGAAAATTGAAAGCTCTTCTGTGGTCGTCACATCAGTGCACTCATCTGCCATTATGCTGAAATGGGAAGCTTGGCGAAGCCGTTTCAGTAAACATTCTTCAGCCCATAAGCCAACTGCCTCAACAAATTCAACAACAGCAACTTTAGATGTGTAGGTTGCATTTAATCTAGCTCTTTCAAGGAACCCCTTTAAATCTTCTGCACCACAACTTACGATTAGATCAATAAGTTCATCAAAATTTGTTGTGTGGGGAATGTGGCGACGAGCTAGAAAATGGGTGCAACGAATTAGAGCTTTAATGGCCATTCTGTTCTTCAACTTTTCCTCATCATTAATTTGTTGGAGTTGCTGAATGACTGACCCTTCTTGTAGTGCTGTAGCTGCAGCCATCTCTGCTTCACATGATAGGAGGTGAATATCACTCTTTGCATGAATTTTCATCTTCTCTATTGCCTTCTTCCAGTTCGTGAAAGGTTTTGAGATCCATGTTCCTCCTGTTCTTTGAAGAGAAATTCCTCTCTTCCTGCAAACCTTACAAAAAGCTCCTTGGAAATTTTTATCAAACATCAGCCAATTGAAGCTCTCTTCCCATTTTTTGTTGTATTTTCGACTGCTTGCAGTGATTTTCTTGCTTTTCTCATGTGTAGTTAATCTTTCCTTTGCATGCTTCTCATGGACAATTAATCTTTTCTTGGCAGGACTTGGCTCCAAAAACTCAGTATCAGATTGATTGCTGTCAATTTTATCTTCTGTGTCACTGCTACTTGAGTGGCCAGGTGACTTTGAAGAGCTTGCACCACAGAAGAAAGAGCGAATATCCATTTGAGACTGTCAGGGACTACGAGTGCTTAGAGTTCTGGTTCTGGAAGTTGTAGAATCTGTATAGATCAAAACTCAACAACTGCTACGGTGAGCTGAGGGCTGGCCTTTTTATAGCCAGCCAGCAACTGTAAGTGTGAATCAACGTGTGATAAACCTAAGGGGAGGTGAGAGTCAGAGTTGAATAGTGTGTGAAAAGCATCTAAATAGTGAATGTCACAGTTGACTGAAAATTGCTAGACGGTGGAGGTGAAAATGAGTAGCTGAATTAACTTGTCAGGATCTGACATATGCAGACCTCATTAGATAAGATTATGTTTTTTTAATGTAGGACATAGGCCTTCCAATAATTCTATTTCACTCCCATGGTGACCAGTGCAGTGCCGCCCGCCCCCCCTTACATTTTCAAAACTCTATTTTGCCCCCCCTTGCAAGAATGTCTGGATGAAACACTGATTACTACACATAGGCAGTACAACACACACACACACACATTACTACACATAGGCAGTACAACACACACACACACACACACACTACTACACATAGGCTGTACAACACACACACACACACACACACATTACTACACACAGGCAGTACAACACACACACTAACACACACACACACACACACATTACTACACATAGGCAGTACAACACACACACACACACACACACACACACACACATTACTACACATAGGCAGTAAAACCAAGCACCTCTAGATATTATATTTCGGCCTCTCCGGATTTTATTTTATAAGAGAGAATTATACATGAGTACATACTTACTAGTGCAAATAATAAAATTAAAAAATACTAAAATTATTTTAATCAGTAGAATAGCCATAGTTTCTAATAAGTATGTATACTGATCTTCCTTTTTTTAAATTCAGTCAGGGTAAAAATCAGTGTGGGGAGGGAGGGGTGAACTGAATATAGGGGTGGGAGAATCCCTGGGCTACCATTGTCTGTTGGAAACCCTGAATTAATTGTTACCTTCCAGCCTTCCAGTGTAATGTGTGAGTCAGTGTATCACAAATCTTTTATGCTAAATTGCATCAAATTAAAACATAAAAGTCATAAGTTAGTGAAGTGCATGAACATTATAATAATATTGTTTTCTACTATATATATAATGATAAAACATCATATTGTATTCTATTAGTAACCTGACTATCAGATTTTCAAGTACATAAGAACAAATCTAATAAGCAAGGCGTATAGCTAGGCAAACAACGCGTTAACCGAGGTAACTTACCACCACCACCACCACTAATAGAATAGGATGCATTTATTTCTGCACAGCCAACACAGAATGTGGAAGAGAGGAACACCGGGATTTCTCCTTTTAACCCGAGTTCCGTATCACCCCCCACCTCCCCTCCCACAAATAAAGTTGCCACCACACTAAAAGGGATGCTTTTTCCCATGGCCAATGTAGCTTTCGTAATCTATATAGTTTACCTGCTTATACACATATTAAAAATAAAGACTTTAAGAGGAAATTTAAATTTAAACTGCATAGTTCCATCTGCTCCACTGCTAGCCAAATTTCTTTATTGAATACTGCCTATAAATAACCTGTGTCAAAATATATAAGTAGGATGAAATCATTCATCAAGGAGGTGTTAGTTAATGAAGGATAGTACCTACACCCACCAACCATACCCCAGCCACACACAACCACAAACATGGGAGACCCTCAACTTACTTCTCAGCAGCTGTTGCTCCAAAATATTAAAATTAGAAACTCCTATTATAACAAAACCAAAATGAAATTAATGAAATTAATAAATGAAGCATTAATCATTTCTTTAAAGTTGGTCCACCATGTCTATACATGCGTAACATTACTAGGTGCACTTTTTCAAACTCGCACTAAAGTGGCTTGTCTGCACACAACAATATAATCATTACTAAATGCCAAATACACCATTATGTGTCACTCTATGGACAAAAATTTTCATTGTATACATAAGTTCACATACATTCTATAAACTGTTGCTAAGCTAAAAAAAAACAAAAACAAAAAACGGATCAAGTCAAGTACCAACATATACAATGAAAATTATATTAAGAGCTATTATATAATTTAGCCAACAATTAGTGAGCTTAAAATATATACGAAAAGAAGAATGACTTTGGTTAATTGCATTCAGTGTGATGGTGCAAGATATTCATGCAAAGATCCTCCTTATAAGAACGCTACGTCTATTAATTTTGTACTCCTCTCCATGCAACCATTACTTACTTCATATGCACCCCAACTCCTCGATGCACTCCACAGTTAATAACTTAAACTCACAATATGTACAATTGATTCTTTCTTATGATGTAAAAACAAAACAATAATACCACTGCAATGAAACTTACATTATTTCATCCATCTCTGTCTGGTATAGAAAAACAATCATCAGCTCACTTATCCTCAATATCATATAGCTGAGACAAAAAGAAAACAATAAACAAGAAAAGAATAAGTGGATACAATGATTTGTAAACAAATCAAGCAACAAGTGAAGAAATACTACTTTATTCCTCAGAGGCAGTCTAACATGAATAATTAAGGTTAGATGCATTTCTTTTGTTTTTTGTTTTTTAATTATTATTTTTAAAATGAGTTTCCCTCCCTATTCCTGCCAAAAAAAAAGTTATTCGTCGTAACTTTTCAAGTCTGTGACATGTATTTCTACTCAAATTATATGAAGGAGAACACAAGTTGTAAAAATTATATGCTACGTGAAGTAAGTCCAGTTTATGCAAAGTTAATAAATAATAAATACAGGCAGGTAAAAACTAACATCAAGGACAATACCTTTCTTATATAATATCTTGTAATAGTAATCCCCACAGCCAGCACTTCACCAGCCAGCAAAAAAAAAACAAAAAAAAAACCGCCTTTCAATCAGTCTCTTTACTAACTTGACCGACTTGCTCAAGCTTGACTACCCTTTACCAACTAAGGTAAGGTAAAGGTAAGGTAAAGGGTGTTATTGCCTAAATGTACGTACTTGGCACGTTTAAAACAAAATGTGCGCAAGCACTAACGAATGTGAATTGATCCACATGAACTCCTGCTACACTTAGTTTATGAACTGACAATTTGTTACCATTCCATGAACTGCATTGAGTTTAATAAGTAAATAAAGTGCCGATAACTTTGTAGGTTCTTCTTCTCGCCTGAGCTTAACCGATCCCTTCACTGGTAGAGTCACTGCTACCTGAGCTCTTGCAAGACCAACAACAACCTTTCTCCAACCTTTTGCGAAGAGGTTGCAATTGAAACAGCAAAAATGGAAGAAGCATAGAACTGAAACATGAAATAATCTCAATGTACTTAACTCTTACAGATATAAGTGTTAAATGATGCAATAGAGTAGTTTGTGTGAAGTACCAATTATCTATGTATATGTGTGTTTGTTTTGTTCTATTCTTCTTCCTTCCTGTCACAACCTTATTTCTTCCGTATGTGTTACGGGGTATCTCCCACAAACTTCAGTTGACTTCAGCTTTTATTAATCTAACAAAAGAAATATGGGTATTCAATGACATGTTCATATCTAAATTAATAGTCTGTAAATAATACAATTCAAGCTGATTATGTATAGGGAAAAAATGGATATAAAATATGTTGGAAAAAATAAGACATTGAGGCCTCCATGGATCCTCCTTAAAAATCAGTTAAAAAATTAACAAATATTGACCAACACAGTAGTAACTGAGTTATCAGACTTGACAATTATGTAGTTGAGTGTTGACAACTAGTTATCAGTGTTGACTAATCCACAAGTTGTTAACTTTAAGACTAGCAGCTGTAATAATAGTTGTCATGAAGTTAACAATGCAATTGTCAAACAAATCTGCTAACTTCATGATAACTCAGAATTGACAACTTGATAACTGTACTTGCAAACTCTATCTTTACATACTTCTCTTATAGAGACAAATTTACTATGTCCTTCAACATCATAATATGTGACAGTACTTGGGAAAAGGGACCAATTACGTAAAATCAAAAATGTACAGTAGAGCCCAAACACCGACAAAATAATTTTTTTTTGGTTTTCTTTTTATTGGCCCACTGGTATCTTCTACCCTTTAGCTACACTAACACCAAATTTGAGTGGCTGAAACCATTGTTAAAGGTCTGAGCGCCCCGTTTAAACACAGTCACCTATATCAAAACACTCCATAAGAAGTGCTCTACACAGTGGTATGAATAACTCATTTTTCAATTTTTAACGCAATTGGTCCCTTTTCCCAAGTACTGTCACATATATTCATTTTTTACATAGTAATATTATAATTTATAGCAAATCAAATTGGTATCATTGTGTTTTTAAAACTGATGAAGACCTTACGAGGTTTAAACGTCTTTGGTATGAACTACAGTAGACTCAGGTAGTTAAGAGCCCGCTTATAACTGCAAACAATAAGGAAATGGGAACTTAATAAAGAAGGGCGCTTATTTAAAAAAAAAGGGTGCGTAATTAAAAAAGTGCGCTTTATATAATGTGGGCGCTTAACAGCGAGTTGTAACCCATAAACCGGGACTGAGCACCTATCAGCATTAGTCAAGGCGTGTGGAAGTGAGTAATAAGTACGAAGTTCGGGAAGAAAACAGGCACTTAACAAACAAAAAAAAACATTGCTACATATGGTTTAAAATTATTTATGTAAAAGGTTAGAGAATGAATATATTACGTATTCTATCTTGTGATGTAGTTGACTTTCAGATTTTGTACAGAGCTCAGTGAAGTCATTGCATTGGCTTGATATTTTAAGTAAATATTTAGGTAAATTAGGTCCTTTGTTTAGCCTTTTTCACTACTTGTATTATGCTATGGATGTACATTTTTTCTATTTTTAGATATGGATATTCAGATCCCACTCCGCCATCAACACCAAAGGCTACTGAGCCTGCTCAAACATTTTCTAAACCAGCGGCCATTACTCCTTCTGAGCCACCCGATGAATCTTCTGCTGGCAATGACTACTCTTGGCAGAGTGACGTTGAGAAGTACGACGGGCCAAGACGGTCCAATCCTCCACCCAAGCCATATTTGTTTAATCGATAGAATTTCATGAAAGATACCAGAAAAAAAAACAACCAGTTCGAAGAGTACAAAGACAGCCTGTGGACCCTAGACGAAAAGTTTACAAAGACCGATTGGCCAGAGAAGCTGACTGGGATCGTCTGGAGAATGCTCGGGCTCTGTTCAATTTCAAAGCTGAGATGAAGTGTGATTTGGAATTCAGGAAAGGGTAGGTCATCCAAATTATCACAAAGACTGAAACCCAGGAGGATTGGTGGGAAGGCAAGATTGAGGACAGGGTTGGGATTTTCCCAGCGAATTATGTAAAAATGATGTAATTAGTATTGCAGTTACAATTGCCAACAATACATTTTTAAGCTTTGTTTGTAAGTTCACTTTTATGTATTTTATTCTAATTATGTTTTCTGATTCTTAACATTCACACATACACACCAGGGGAGAGCCGAGGGGGCCAGGCCCCTCCCCCTTCCATTGAAGCAGATTTATTTTTTTTTAATTACTATTTACCGGGTACCAATATAGGCAATATTTGTTAGAAGACAACCCATTTCTTCTCTTTGTTGAAATTGTTCATATATTTTGATAAATTTCTTAAGTTTAGGCGTAAATATATTTGGGGCCCTCCCTGTCATCAGCACTGGATTGCCCCTGCACACCGAAATAATGTAGCAGATTGATTTACTATTACTGTTTCTGATTTTAATACAATACTTATTGCTGTGTAGCTAAATTCTAAAATTCCTATTCTGGCTTTGTGAAGCGTAACAAGTATATACAAAAGGATGAAGTTTATCACACACAAACACGTAGCTTAGAGTTTTTCCTACAATGTACATGTTTGCTTATGGACAAGATTGGGATTCTGCTCAATGTATTGCCACCATTCACCACTGCCTTCTTTGCTATTGCAGACCTGGATATACTCAAAACAGACACCACCATCTACCATATCACCCACACCACTTTCCTTAGGACACCACCCATTCCACAAGGGCACCGTCTTCCGCACATGCAATCCTCAGCCCATGCACCATCTTCCATCCACAACATCACTGAGAGCATCATCATTCTCCTATGTGTCATCACCCTATACTCTACTCACAACAAAAAAAAACATACATTCATGATTTCTATGTTTTGACTCCGTCAAACATCAATTAGTATACAATTAGTGACAATGAGTTTTTGCATTTTAATTATAGCGTGATATTTGAAAAGAATTTTACATAATCTCCAATACATATGTAAAAATGATATAAAGTTATGCAGTATACTCTTGGTGTCATACATATATAAATAGCTATCTTTTGTATAAAAAACAACAACAACAAAAAACAAAAAAAAACCTAATGAGTCTGATTAACTATTTGCAATACTTTCTATAAACTTGTGGAGGAATTTTATGGGCATACTGAACTCTACTTGCCAATGTAAACTTCTCAAAGTCTTCGCACAAGACCTGAATTATAAACTCCCAGCAGTGATTGTCTGGATCTTGTTCCATGAATTCTCTTGACAAACTGAACACACTCATTGATTCCATTGTATTACAGGTACCGGTAGCAATTTTTAGGTCCATGCACATTCTGTTTTGATCCACTCCACTCACTTCTTTCAAAACATTCTGCAACTCTTTGTAGTTTTTAATGGGAGTACAACCTACTGACACTTTGCACACACAAACACATCAATGGCTGATGTTGTGAAATAACTACACTTTCACAAATACTCACACATTCACTTTACACATATTTCCATTCAATTTACTAAGTGTAACTGAACACTCTAACATATTGGGGTGGCAGCTGCATTCTACGTCTCTGGTCACACCTCCAGTCAAACTGCCACAGTTGATATCATTTTTTATACATTTTTCTTACATGTGTTTCCCAAACTTGCAATTAGCTAATAATATATGCATAACTTTGTTTCAGGAAGTATAATTTATAGCTATATAGCTATAGCGCCAAGGAAATTGTAGTAGTCATATCAACTAGCTACAGAAAACTGATCGCCATTAAAAGCTAAAATATATTGTAGCTTTCTATGTAGCAGTATGTATGTGCACGAGGATGATGTAGCTACTAATCTCCTTCTTTTTTTTTCTTTTCTTTTTTTTTGCATGAGTTTGTGTCATATATTTCATTTCTGACCTTTTAAAAGAAATAAATAACCAGGTCAAATTTGAGACAGGTAATGCCACAAAAGCCCTTCTAATTAACGGTACTGATTTACTAATGTTTTAACTGCTCCTTGCTCTAGTATGCTCTCTTAATGTATGCATTTCCCTCTTTCTTCTTTACTCCTCTTTTTTTTTTTTTTACCATTTTTTTTAATTGAAGCTTTTTCAGTTATAAATTTACTGAATAGCTGATGATAGATTCCTATGCATAGAAAAAATTAACTATTGTAGTACTTACCAATATCTTTTTTAATGTTTACTAACTCTTCCTCCTTAACAACTGTATGAAATGTTTCTGTAACACAAATTGACAATAGTTATAACAAAAATGAAATGAAAATTTATATGGGATAACTTATTTATACACAATAGTAATACTCTATAACTATTTCACAAATATGGTTAGAAAAATGGGATAACTTACAAGTCCTATTCAATAAAAATAACATGACATTATATTTAGTATAGCTAATTAGGAAGAAATGACTACTTTAATCATAAGTCTACTATAATAGTGATCTTGTAAAAAGTGCCAATTTATAATTTTTATAATTTGAAGGCACAATAAAGTTTTTATAGATCACTATAGAATTACTTATTACTGTATAGTTTCAGTATCATACAATACGATATAATTTTAGCTTACTATTATACTATTTTGGACACAAAAAAATGAAGTAGGCTTTTGAGCAGACCTATGTTTGAACTTTTGTGTACTTTGTCAACCAACTAATGATGTTTCGCAAATTATAAAAGTTCAGCAAATTATAAATGACTAGTAAGTACCCCGCCACACAGGGGTGCCTGACATACTAACTTATGCAAATTAGGAGTAGTATCATAAAGTTGTTTTATCCATGGTTTTCCTCTCCTGCTCCCCAGTATCTCTATCCTTTCTGTGTATTTTCTTTACTTCTTCATTGAAGTAGTTACATCCATCAGGCTTTTTTACTCTTCTATTTTTTTCTCCTATCAAACATTTTTCCCATTCAGGTAATGATGATGTTTTACCAACTCTGATCAGCTCATGAATTATTCATGAATACACACTCGTCATTGGTGGTCGTCATCGGTCACCATCACTGTTACTGACATATAAGTGTATTAAAGTACTCTCATATCATGTATAAACATGGCCCAAAACCATATAACTCAAAAGTGAGTGGTTACTTCACAATGGCACCATTTTTTGCAGCTATTTTGCTTCCTTAAAACTTACTTCCTGTTGTGGGAGGGGCCTCGTAATGACACATAAGGAGTTTTCCTGTCCAGGATTTTTAGGCTTGAACTATGAATTCTGACATTACAAAGAGTGATCCTGGCAGCAACAGCAGTAATGGAGGGAATGTTCCAATTCTAAATTACATCATTTCAGTCCGAAAAATGATTTTGTTATAGCTAGCTAGTGGTTCGCACCTTTGGTGCTTCGGAGAAAGTAACAATGAAAGCTGAAGCAGTCAATATTGGAGAGCCTATGTAAGTCCCACAATGATTGATGGTGGGAATAGCAGTTGCCACTGTCATAATGATTCCCCAAAATGATATAATATTATTAGCAGCTTTACAATGAATCTATTGACAATACTATTAGCTGCATTGAGATTGATTTGATCGGTCAGGTTACAAACTCAAGTTTAAAACTACTCTTGATTGCAGCAAGTCAACAACAAGATTTTGCCGAGTATTTTCAGGCAGCATGTGACTTTTACAAAATACTTGATCAAACTAAAACTTTAACTGCACACATTTGGTGTCACTTTTTAACATGCTATAATGATGGTGAGAGTGGTTGTTCAGGTCAGAAGACTGAACAGGGGTACACACACTCTTCAGCCTGCCTGCGGGTCAATCAACATCAATTAACATTAATTAACACCATTCTCACAATCAAGCATATCATGTAGCTAACTTACCTTACCTATTCATCTGAACATAATATTATTCATAGCTTCCTTAAAACCATTTACTCTTGTATCAGGCCGTTCACTTATAAGTCTGTACAATTATGTGTTTTTTTTCGTTGGATAAGTTTAAAGCCCTTACTCGCAAAGACATCTGTGGGAGTACTAGCTTTTGGGGTCAGATTAGCAAGGCTGCAATTGCCATAGGTGACAGCGGCTGCGCGTTTGATATACTCATTAGTCAAAGGGATCTTATCACCTGGTCCTTCGCCCCTGTGGTATTACTTGTGCCACACCCACCATAGAGCTCGGGAAGTTACGCCCTCGAACATTGGTCCTTCGAGCCGGATGACTGACTAGATCTGTCTAAGACTCCGGTAAGAAGCCAGTGACTCTAGCTCTGTTGGGCTGTTGAAGACATCTGTGAGCAGTACAAGTCACAGTATTAACAGTAATAATCAGTCAGTCTAGTCGTTCTATTCGTTCGTCTAGCTTAAACTATTTCGGTCGTAGTCGATTCATATTGAGGCAGAAACTATAGTACTCTGCCAACGTTCGATCGCTACTATCTACCTACATCAACAGCTTACAGTTTATCTTCAGCTTATAGTTTGTCGTCAGTTTACAGTTTACCAACCAGTCTATCTCATCGCTTAATCGTTGCAACTTAATGGAGGAATTATCGGTCATTGCGGATATCACCTCACTCGACACAGCCAAACTCAGACGTTCAGCCCGTAAAGGCCGGCTGACTAGGCTTACTCATAAGCTAGAAGAATTCGAAGCATCACTATTGACAGAACTCAGGGCTCCTACGCTGAATCGCCTCAAGGAGGATTTGGTGAAGGAGAACCGATTGTTCAAAGCCTTACAAGCCAAGGTAGAGCAACTTCTTGAAGCTAAGGCAGGTTCCACAGCAGATGATCTCCTCAAGGAGATTGACCAAGGCATCGAAGCCAACGAGTGTAATTCGGATCTGGTGATCAGAGCAGAAGCCCTCAAGCTGACGCTTACCCAGTACAATGAAGCTCAAGTCATTCAGCAAGATATTGACATCCTCAAGGATCACGGAGATACATCAGCTGGAGAATTCGAAAAGGACTTCAATCGAATACAACGACGAATCATCACCTTTCAACAACAAAGTTTATCCACCACTTCACCAGTGTTGGAGGATTATCGACATCAATTTAAACAAAGTCTTGTGGATCTGACCATCCTACTCAACCATGGTCGGACCAAGAGAAGAGAACAGAAGGAACGTCTTGAACTCGAGTCTTCAGTTGTGGAGAGACCAGCCCCTCCTCCTCCAGCCTATCGAGGAAGCAAGCTCAAGCTGGACTTACCCACGTTCTCGGGACATCCGTTAGATTGGCACAACTTTTGTGAGCTTTTTACATCGGCTTTGGACAGAGCAGGCGAAGATTATTCCGAACGAGAGAAAGCTTGCTTTCTTCTCAAGGCAATGGATGAACGTGAAGCCGAGCAGATAGTCAACTCCCACGCTGCATTGGAATCAGGCTACACACTCGCTCTACAAGCTCTCAAGGCAAGATACGGTTCAGCCAAGCAGGTGTTTCCCTTTCTCGTTCAGAAGGTCATATCAAAAGACATCATCACGTTCAACACATCTGGATATGCCAAATTTCGCCAGAACTACTCTATTCCCTTTCAAGCCATGAAGGAGCTTGATGGAGTAACTCTTTCTCAGATGGTCGCAGCACTAGCTCTCAATCAGTTCGATGATTCACTACGTGATGAGTGGACAAAGTACTTCAAAGACGAGACAGCTGTGCCTTCTCTCAGGGATATTGAGAAGTTCATCTCACCGTTCGAGAACAATGCGAGATCACTCTTCGCGGGACGCCGACCCTCCTCACTCAACACGCTTCCCAAGAAACAGCCCTCACAATCAGCCAAAACCAACTCATCAGAATGTGTCTTATGCAAGGAGACACATCGACTTTTCAAATGTCCAGTATTTTTGGGATACGACGTGTCGAGAAGGTTTAAGGTAGTCAAGGACAAACATGGATGTACTAACTGCCTAGCCTTCAGTCACGCAACCTCCGATTGTAATTCGTCTTACAAGTGCAAAGAGTGTAATGGCAGGCACAACACTTTGTTACATCGCCCAAGCAATCAATCTAACTCTACAACATCAGACACTACCAACTGCATGGCCATCAATGACCAGAAAGCAACTGTAGAGAAGCCTCCCACAGTCGATTTCCTGCACACTGCGATGGCGAAAGTAAGGAATGGCGACAAGGAGAGTGACATCAGAGTAGCAATTGACTCTGGAGCATCTTCTTCTCTCATCACGGAGAGCTTAGCCTCACGACTTAAACTCCCACGACATCCTAGAAGGCTCAATATTGCTGGGGCTTGTGGTGATGGAGTCAGTCGCCACTACGTTGAACTCACACTTCAATCGACGGTCGATCAATCGAAAACGTTAACTGGACAATTCAACGTCGTCAGCAAACTACCAGCATCTCCTCCTCCTACAAACATCGAAAACATCAAATCTGAACCACACATCAAAGGTTTACCATTAGCCGATCCTCAGTTTGGAGGAAGTCTTGACGTCCTCCTAGGACTGGATTGTAGTGAGTGCATAACAGGTACACTCACCAGAGGCACCAACTCCAAAGTATCGACGCAGCCAACAATCTTCGGTTGGACCGTGTCTGGACCTCTGAACTATTCCTCTTCACAAACTTATGTGTTACAAGTCCATATGACCGAGGATAACTTAGCGGAAGATTTGTCCAGGCTCTGGGAGCTGGACAAGACTCCGGAATCTGCCAATCTCTCATCTCGAGATGAAGACATAGTACAACATTTTCAAGACACCCATCAAGTGGATTCAGATGGCAGATACATTGTCAAATTGCCTAGAATTCCCAATCCACCTCAACTTGGTAAATCAAGGAACTTAGCAGTCAGACGTTTCGAACAGAACGAAAAGTCCCTGGACAGGAAAGGGAGAGCAGCAGAATTCAACGCTGCTCTCTCCGAGTACGTCCAACTCGAGCATGCAGAGATTGTTCCTGATAAGGAGATGACTCTACCTCATTATTATCTTCCAGTGCATGGAGTTTTTAAATCGTCCTCTACTACTACCAAAGTTCGGCCCGTGTTCGACGCTTCTGCGCCTACAAGTACTGGAGTGTCGCTCAATGATATACTGCTTCAAGGACCCAACCTTTACCCTTTGCTATCAGATATTTTGCTGAAGTTCAGGATTCATCCAATAGGATTCTCCGCTGACATAAGTAAAATGTTTAGGGAGATCAAACTGCACCCGGACGAAAAAGATGTTCACCGCTTTCTCTGGAGAGACAGTCATGGATCGATCAACGACTTAAGGATGAACAGGCTGACGTTCGGAGTTCGTTGCTCCCCATATTTAGCCACGCAGGTCCTCAGACATCTTGCATGCAACAACACTCTCTCTCACCCTGAAGCTAGCAAGGCCATACTCGAATCCTTTTACGTGGACGACTACGTATCAGGCGCTGCCTCTGTCGAGGAAGCTATCAAACTCCGCGAACAACTCTGCGATTTATTGAAGACAGCTGGAATGACTCTACGCAAGTGGAGGACTTGTGACAGTAACTTCAAGGAATCGATACCGTCAGACATCATTGAGACTGCTGATTTACAGATAGCTCCAGGTGAAAGACCCATTAAGGCATTGGGCATACATTGGAATGTCAACACAGACAAGCTATCAGTCGCAGTTCCTACAATTCCACTCGATCAACCAACAACTAAAAGAACTATCGCATCTAACATCGGCAAGGTTTATGACGTGTTGGGATTCTTTGCACCCTGTACTATTGTAAGCAAAATTCTACTCAGACGATTGTGGCAGCTACAACTCAACTGGGATAATTCAGTCCCCAATGACATACATGAAGCCTGGCATTTGTGGAAGTCTCAGCTTCCGGTCATTGGCTCTTATACTCTGTCTAGAAAGTATACTCCTTCTACTGGCACTCTGTCAAGATCTCTACATGGATTCGCCGATGCCTCTCAAGAGGCTTACGGGGCAGTCGTGTACGTTAAGGAAACTTCTGTGGATGGTACTTCTCACACTGCTATTGCAATTGCCAAATCAAGAGTTATTCCCTTGAAAGGACTTACGATACCACGAGCTGAACTCACAGCAGCATATTTACTTGCTAAGTTGCTAAAGTATTGCTCGGAACAACTCAACATATCTGATCTAACGGCATGGAGTGATTCATCCATAGTCCTGTGTTGGATAAGGAAATCACCGGCTTCTCTCAAGTCCTTCGTGGCTAATCGTGTACGTCAAATTCAAGTACTACTTCCGAACACTCAGTGGCGTCATGTTCCTTCAGCGTCTAACCCAGCAAACTTACTCAGTCGAGGGACGACAGCAGAACAGCTCATAGCGACCAAGCTTTGGTGGAATGGTCCTCCATGGATTACCCAACCAATCGAGTTATGGCCTACGCCGCAATTTCAAGTTCCTCAGGAAATACCCGAAATCAAGTCAGTTATTCTCACCGCACCATCGGCTACAATCAACAAAATCTGGGATAGATATTCCAAGTTTGAGCAGTTGGTCCGGGTTCTCTCTTGGTGCAGGAGATGGCGACTCAATCGCAAACTCCCACCGGGCGAAAGGATCAAGGACAAGCATCTACTCACCTCAGAATATGAAGCTACAAAACAATGGCTAATATCACAAGAACAACAAGAACATTACTCAGAAATCTTTGAGGTGATAGCCAAAAAGAAGCCTCCTCCTAAGGGTCATCCCTTCAGAAAATTTCATGTAACTACCAATGATAACAATGTTCTATTTCTGTACACTAGAGTCAGAGATCCGAACTTTGGTGGGAGAGCTAAACATCTCATTCCACTGTCGCTGAAGTCTCAACTCACCCGCACTCTCCTCCAGAGTCTTCACGAGAGGTACCTCCATCCTGGCACCAATACCTTGCTAGCAACAGTCCAGGAGACCTATCACATTCCAGGGTTAAAGAACTACCTCAAAGGTCTGAGCCGTCGATGTCCTCAATGCCAGATGGCCTATGAGCGCATTTCCTCACAGACTCACGGACTGCTCCCTACTACCAGAACTACACCCTCGGCTCCATTCACATACACTGGAGTAGACTTCGCGGGTCCCTTCATCGTCCGCAAGGGTCATACAAGGAAGCCGGTAATGGTTAAAACTTACGCTTGTTTATATGTTTGTTTTGCCACTAAAGCCATACACATAGAGCTGTGCCACGACCTAACTACCGAGGAATTCATGGCTTCACTCCGACGCTTTTGCGCCAGGCGTGGGACTCCGAAAGAAATCCATTCTGACAATGGTACGAATTTCGTGGGGACCAGGAATGAATACCAGAACATCAGGCAGATGCTACACTCTTCCAAAGCATCGCTCTCTCAATTCTCATGCCAAAACAACCTTCAGTGGCATTTCATCCCACCAAGGACGCCTAACATGGGAGGCCTGTGGGAGGCAGCCATAAAACAGATGAAACTTCTCATGAAGAAACATCTCAAGTCGCACATCTTGAAAACAGACGAATTGGCTTCAGTAATAGTCGAAATCGAGGCCATTCTCAATTCGCGTCCTCTATCACCGATCAATTCGACAGATCCAGACGACTTCGTGTTAACTCCGGGGCATTTCCTCATAGGAAGGCCCTTAGTCGCCCCTCAGCCCAGCAACCGCTCTCAGGAAAAGTTATCTTCACTAAGACGTTGGCAACTCACACAGCGACTTAGCCAAAATTTCTGGACTGAATGGAAGGCGAAATATTTACAATCTCTACAGCGATCTCAGAAAGCCACCCGTCGAAATCACCTCTTCAAAACTGGAGACATTGTGTTTCTTCGCGATGAAACCTTACCATATCGTCAATGGCCCATGGCCAGAATCTCAGCCACCTTCCCAGGCTCTGATAACGTTGTCAGAGTCGTTGATGTCTTCTGTCAAGGGAAGACCTACAGACGCAGCACTGCACACCTTATACCATTCCTCATGGACGAGCGGAGCTCAACCCCTCCCCCCCCCAGTATGTTCAGGTCAGAAGACTGAACAGGGGTACACACACTCTTCAGCCTGCCTGCGGGTCAATCAACATCAATTAACATTAATTAACACCATTCTCACAATCAAGCATATCATGTAGCTAACTTACCTTACCTATTCATCTGAACATAATATTATTCATAGCTTCCTTAAAACCATTTACTCTTGTATCAGGCCGTTCACTTATAAGTCTGTACAATTATGTGTTTTTTTTCGTTGGATAAGTTTAAAGCCCTTACTCGCAAAGACATCTGTGGGAGTACTAGCTTTTGGGGTCAGATTAGCAAGGCTGCAATTGCCATAGGTGACAGCGGCTGCGCGTTTGACATACTCATTAGTCAAAGGGATCTTATCACCTGGTCCTTCGCCCCTGTGGTATTACTTGTGCCACACCCACCATAGAGCTCGGGAAGTTACGCCCTCGAACAGTGGTAATAAGGTAAAGCTGACTATTTTTGACATTCTATATTGATTTTAAAATATTTCGACTGCTTAGAGAAGCTTGTTGAGGCAAGTAGAGTGAATTCTTTAAGTGATTATTGTCATGTACTTTGAAGTATGATGGGTCACGAGTAAACAATCTAGCTGATTTATGTTCAAAGATCTCTGATATGTTAAAACATATCAGAAATAATTAATGAATTTGTTGTTGACTCTGAACATAAACTCAAATATCAGTAATTTGGCTATTCCTAATCAGGTATCAATACAGCTCAAGCAATGAAAACGGTAGAAATGCTGTCTTCATAAAAGGAGTAGCTAAAATGCAGGATACACTAACCTGTACATATAGTTTCCATGAAACTCCAATTCCAGTTAGCTATAAGTTAATTTTTCAGCATTTCAGGGGAAAGAAATCTTTTTTGATTGCAGCATGACAATAGGGGGCATTACTCACAAAAGCTAGTACCTACGTGGAGCTGACAGCTTTAATTTTGTCTCAAAAATTAGCCCAAAATTTGAAAAAGTAAAAGCACTATAAAAGGTCTTAGTTATGAGTAAGTCCATACCTCAATTTGCAGTTAATTATCAGTAATACATATTAAAAAAAAAACTCAAGAATACTGTCCAAAAATTTTGGTACTTTTTGGCCATAATGTTTGAAATTTTAGTGTAATGAAATAAGTTTGATGTACCAATTTATTTTTCAAATAAACTTCATAAAACATCCAAGTATAAAATTAGATGTATTCTCTCTTTCACAGGCTTTTTTAAACAATACAGAATTTAAAATAATTGGTCGCCACTGGGAATCGAACCCAGGATCGCTTGCTTAATGTACAATGAGTTTAAAAAAAAGGCTGAGAAAGAAATTGTGGAGTATAAATTATTTCCTAGCCCTAAACATATCATATTTTATGATAAAGGTCTCAGTCACTTATCACATTTCTAACTACATAATAATTTTAATGAACCTATTAACACAACATTATCATATAACTAGTACTATACCAAAATGAATTTTGCAAACCTTTTAATTAATTGCAATGAAATAAAAACTAAAACACAAGTCAAAATTGAAAATTATTTACCAGCAAGCAATCGTAGATTTGCATTAAATTTTTAATCTGTGTGCCTTACAGTGTCATACCTGTCTTAGCAGGAATTTGTAGAGTCAACGTCAAACTGTTTTCTTGGTGCACATTTTCTATAAAATAATTATGGATTAAATCAGATGAATATTTTCTTTTGTCCAGTCTAATTTTGAAGCTTGCTGGAGCTGAAATTCCTTGCTCATAATCAATGCGTCCCCTTGATATAATAATAGGGCTGCGAGATAACATTTCCCATCCAGATTGCTTCTCTTCAATGCTTAAAGAAATGTCTATTTTAAAAGTATCAAGAGTGTGATCGACAGTTGATGAAGTATGTGTATTTAATTTCTTGTTGGATTTTTTTGCTATGTTTTCCAATTGTGTCCTGTGGGTACCTGAATCTTTTGTTACATATGTGTCAATAGTCCAAATTAAATTTTCTGGTGGACTATAGTACATGGCAAAGTAGTAATACTTGCATGGCCATAATTCCAACTCCAAGTTCGACAAAAATCCAATTCCAAAGATACTGAATTGAGATCGCTCCAAAATGCCATGTTTCTTATGAAACTCACCATCATTTAGAATATGAAATATATATGGTGGACTTTTGCTGGGGCTAATTATAAATTTCAAGGCTGATAAATTGGCAGAATAATGTTCAATAGTCATGGAAATATTTTTAATAGACTCATGTTTGCACTGCACTTCAAAGAATGCACTGACTGGCTTTACATTTGCTGGCAATTTATAAGTATCTCCAAAGAATGCTAAAACCTTAATAGTGATATTATTAAGTGTTTTGGGAAAGCTATCTGCTTCCAATTTCATTGAAAAATTATGTTCCGGCCATGTAAAACCTGTTCCTTTACCTTTATAAACGAAATCAATTTCTCCAACTACAACAACCCATAAAGATAATAGTAATGTAATCATTTGAACAAAGTAAGAATGAAAATTATAATTACAAGAGCTTAGTTAACTTTTAATGCAATTAATAAAATGTATATCATTACCAATACATCCTAATTACGAATTAAATAGCTTAAAAAATAATTGTAAACATTTCTTACAAAAATCCTTACGTTTAACATCCTCGTAATGTCCATTAGAATGAATTGAGGCCATAATAGTTACTAAATGAAAAAAATAAAACGATACATTCTTATTGTTGAATGTCAATATCTTATAATTATACGTCCCCAAACTGCAACTTGTCAATTAGAAAATAAATGACTAGTGTAAATGATTGATGTAACTTTTTCAACCATTTTTTGTCTCTTTTATTTTTTCTTCAATAGAGCTGCAGTACACTGATATTAGAATAGTTGTTCAGCTAATTTAAAGCACCATGTTGCTTGTTAAGGGTGCTGACACAATCATTAAATGCAAGGAATACCCTAATTCAATATTTTTGAGAGTTCACAGTTTATGTCACAGTTCATTAAGGGTAGCTCTAAAGAATCAGAGTTTTTAAAATTGTGTCATTTTCAACTATATTATTAATCACATCTATGTTAAACAAGGCATTAAAAACTACTAGCAAATTTTCTCTTTCTAATAGCCACTACAGTGTATTATGTTTAAGTAAAACTTAACCCGATGTTTTGACTTTTCTGAACGGTGATTTGCATGTAGCACAAACATCCAGCATCCAGGAAGCTAACCTATGCCTCTGTTAAACTTGCCATTGTCTGTTGTCATCTGTACATATAGAGCTTCCTTGAACTTTAACTCACAAACAGGTCTTCGGCAAGAAGTAAAAACATTGGGTTTAAGTTTTAATTAACATAGCATTGTCTGTTAGAATGATAAAATTTGCTATTATTATAATTGTTTCAGCTGAGAATGACTGAATCAATATAAGCTTCCACATATAGTTGACACCTGAAAATATAAGACTATTCGAGGCATTTGTTTAAGGTTCTTGCAGGATGTTAACATGAGTGTTTCTAGATCAAGAAAAAACTTACTCTGCAAATTAACACTTCACCAATTATCTTACTGTTTTTTTTTGTTTATAAAATACCATGAAAAGTTTAACCTTTATTACTTCTGAGTAGACTTAAGCAAGATGTCAAAATGTTTGGGTCTCTACTTATTGTAAACATAAAAATACTTCTGTAATATTCAAAATATTATTTTTGCTTTTTTCATGTTCTTTTCTTTAGTTTATTCAAGTCATATATTTGTTATTTACTCAAATGTTTCAGCTGCTATTTAGCTAGCCATCATTTGTGAAACAAAAAATATAGTATATTCTATAGAAATAATGCTGTTATAAACTTGTTTGGTGCTATGAACACCTCAAGCTAGGATTCTTTTATGCACCCCAGAAAGTATCCCAGTGTCCCTTTAGAGTTAATTCATGGTCCTATGATGGGTGGAGCAATAAGACATTACATATGAACTGTGGAAAAGTTTGCATCAACTAAGCAACCGCTAACATTCAATGTGAGGGCAAGAAACATTGTTTGATTCCTTATGAGTTTGACAGTTCAACCAAATCAAAAGAGTAAACATAAAGATCTATTATTTCAACATGAACAATTAGGACAAAATAATGCAAAAGAAATATCTGGACAAGCTGGAAGAATTGCAAAGAAAAGGATCATGACAGAGTGACCGCGTCTTGTAAAACTCACTTAAAGAATTTCACACTCACTCGAAGAGAAGTTCAATACCAGAGATGATCAATTGAAGATAGCCTCAATAAGGTTGTCTGAGAAAACTCTAGCAGTCAGGATAAGTATCTATTAAAAAGTCTCAATTATACCAAAATTTAATTTGCGCAAACATCATATCAATTATCAAATCACCTTGTTAGCCTGCTGTAACTTCCCATGCGGAAACATTCTTATGAGATTATTCTTTTACTTTTGGAAGTGATTACATAGATGATGTTTGTACTTCAATAAGAAAAGACGATAGACCATCTAAATTCATATTTAAATTCAATAGGGCTGTCAATTCAGTTCACTCTTGAACTGGAAACCAATCAGGAGTCAGTACCTGCAACTCAACTCAATGGCTCTCAAGGAAGCAGTCATTAGAACACTCTTCAACAGGGCCAAAAGGAGTCTGCAGTGATGCTTTGGATCAAATGTTATACATTATAAATGGCCTGAAGGACAATGGCTATCCACTGGCTGTGATCAAGAAATACAACAACAACTCTCCTTCTAAGCAATCAGACAAAGATCCACTTGATGCAACAGTTTCATCTTATAAGTAAAAAAAATTGTCTGAGTTGATCAGAAAAGTTTTATCACTCTTTAACATAAGTAAAAGTTTTAAATGCCATGTCACCATGAGGCAAATCCTAGTCCACCCAAAAAACAAAAACAAAAACAAAAAGCAACAACAATAACACAGGAACATCAGTTAAGAATAGATGTGAGGCTGTTTGGTAGGACACTATAGGTGAAAGAACACCAATGAGCCCTGACTATACATTACACTAAGCAGTTGCAGAGCATGCTGTTCATAACCACCATGACTGGAAGAAGGCCAAAGTAGTTAACTACAAACAATCTTGGAAACAGAGAAGCTTGATGGAGTCTGGTATATATCAAAACAAGGCCAGAATACTTTGAATAGGGCCACTGATATACTTCCAGGGTGTATAAAGGTATCATAGCTTGAGATGTATTTAGCACCAAGCATGTTAATAACATCAACTTAGTAACATAGCATCATTTCGAACAGTTACTGTATTTTTTGTTATACTGATGATGGCTCACTGAATACCAGCTGAAATATTTGAACAAGTAACAAATACATGACTTGTGCAAACGTGATCACAAATATATCTATACCTAGTGAAACAATTTCCTCTTGCTGAATCCATGTATATTTTAATGATACTTATTGTAAAGCAGTGTAAAGAATTATCAAAATTCACTTAAAAATTATTTTTTATAATTGAAGAGTGTGGGCACACCCACATGAAGAAGGAAGAACAAGGAACATGTGTGTGTGTGTGTGTGAACATTAATTGTTTATGCTGTAGCATGAGAACAGCAATTGATTGTGTAGTCATGTGTGGTCATAGCTAATTTATTTGTGTCAGTTGTGTTAATAAATGTAGGAATGTTGTATGCATGTGTGCATGTCTGTAGCAGAGCAGGAACTTTGCAGCCTTTCGTGTGACTTGTAGGTGTGGTTTCTGTGTTGTATTTAAAGCTGAGTTTTGTGTCATTGTGGCAGTCTTGGTTCATGTCATTCAATTCGTTGTGCGTGCATTTTTCTCTAATTAAAGTAATTTAATCTACCTTAAAACCTAGCCTGAGGATTTGGTCAGTGGTTCGCCTTGGGTAGCTAGAGAGGACCTTGACTCTGGTGGCAGCAACTATTTTGCTGTCATCAGGTGCGAGCAAACCAAGCAGAGTGACAACTCTCCTGAGCAAGCCCACATTTGGTGGCAGCGGTGGGATTCTTCACAGCGACGACAGTCCTTGAAGATCCTTAATCTACACGTCCCCCAAGACATCGGGCACCTACCAAGTGGAATTCCCTTCTGCGGATTCGTCCAGGAGTGGCAAGACCACCAACTCGTCCAGATCGTGAAGGCATTCACTCGGAGACATCCACGGAGACTTCGGACAATTTTTTTTGTGTATTTATTTTTCAGAGACACCGGACAATTTTTTTTTGTGTATTTTTTTTTCTTTTGTAAAGACGCATCGTGTGGTTGTGTAATATTATTTGTAAACTCCTTGACGTTGTGTGTATTACTTTTTGGTCAGGTCTCTGTCGGATGGTGAAGTCATTCCCTGCCCATGCCGGAGACCAGACAGGAGGAAACGGGGAGAAAGAGGGCCAGCAGGAAAGTACCAGCCGCTAGAGACGCAGCAGTCAGACCCTCTAGGAGACCAACTACTAGACCAGGGGAACAGGCGGTGAGCCAACTGGGGGAGGAGGTGATAGTCAAAGAAGTGTTAGGGGAAGATTTGGACCAGGAACTGGAGATTGTGAGTGAGATCGGAGAGAACAGTAGTGAGGTAGGAGAGTTGGAGGACGCAAGAGAGATGGCAGGAGAAAAGAGTGATTTAAGGGCAATATTAAGGATGATGTGTGAAAGGGATGAGCAGTATAGGAGAGATATGGCTGAGACGGCAGAAGTGAGGCGGAAGGAAGAGGAGAAATTAAGGAAAGCAAGTGAAGAGGCTAGAAGGGTGGAGCTGTGTGACATGTTCAAGCAGATGAAGGAATTAGAGGAGGCCAGGGCGGAACAGCAGAGAGAGGCAGAGGCTGATAGAAGACGTGAGGAGGAGGAATTTAAAAGAGTAAGACGGGAGGAGGAAGATAAGAAGAAGGAGAAAAGAGAGAGGTATAAGGAGAAACTGGCAGGTTTGGGTATGTGGAAGGAATCTATGGACTTGGGTTTATTTTTGGAGAGGTTTGAGAGAACAATGAGGGAGTGTGAGGTTGCAGAAGAAGAGTGGGTGGATCAGTTATGTGCAAGGTTGCAGGAGAAATTGTGTGTGCGGATCAGTGATCTGAGAGATGAGGATGCCAGATATGATGCTGTTAAGGGGGCTCTATTAAAGGCTGCTGGAGAAACAACCATTACGTACGGTCACCGGATTTTTGAACTCACGGGAGAGAGTCTGAAGGCTATGAGTGGGGATGAGGTGATGGATGTTATTGTGAGGTTGTGCAAGGGTTTATTTCAGGGGGCGAAGTCGGTGGAGGAGTGCGTCTTTGCTTTGGCTATGGCCATTACAAGGCAGGTTATTCCGGTAGGGGGTAGAACGTTCTTGGAGAATAAGGCGGTGAACAGTATAAAGGAGTTATGAGAAGGTTGGTGTGATTGGGTCTCTGGGAGGCAACGTGGGAATTTTTATAAAGTTTTGGGCAGTAGTGGAAGTGAGGGAGGTAGAGCCGGAATAGGAAGTAGAGATGGGAGTGGTAGCAGCAGGTTCACTGTGAACTGTTTCAACTGTGGTGAAGCAGGGCACAGGGCTGTTGATTGCAAGGCTGGCAGAACCGGTAGTCCCAATGTTGACAGGGTACCTGGTGCTGTCAGTCGAATTAGGCAGCCCACTTGCTTCACTTGCCACAAGGAAGGACATAAGAGCCCTGATTGCCCCTTGAAGAAGGTGGGAGGTCCAGTGAAGAAGGAACCAGTTAGTGGGAGGATGGCTCCGGTGAATAAGGCGTCGGTTGGGCAAAAGGAGAAGAATAATGTGGTGGTTGGCAGGGTCAACGGAGTGGAGAAGATGATTTTAGTTGACACAGGGGCAGACTTAGGTGTGGTCCCTAGGTCTTTGGTTGGTGAAGATGCCGAGGATTGTAGTGAAACGTATATCTCGGGTGTGCATGGGAATACTGTGTTACACAAATGTACAAAGGCTGTCTTTGAGGTGGCAGGCTTGAGGTTGGTGCGGGAGGTGGTCATTGACGAAAGTGGTGACTCCTTCGCAGATTGTATTCTTCCTTTAGATTTGAAGGTGGAGGAGGAAGTGTTGGCTTTCATGAAGGCAATGAAGCCAGCAGAGGTTAAGGTGTTAACCAGGAGTCAGGCGAGGGCAGAAACCGAGCTTGAGAGGTCTGACACTAGGGAGGTGTCAAGAGGGTATGAACTGAGTGTGGGTGAGAGCAATGTGGATGGTGAGGAGTGTGAACCAATGTGGTGTGTGGTGGAAGAGGTGCCAGAGGACAAGGGCGATGAGTTGGAGGCTTCGACAGTTGAGGATAGTGTTGTGGGTGAGGAATTGAGTGTGGATACTTCAGTGGAAATGGTGGTAGGGGACACTGTGGAGGTGGAGCCTGAGGCAGTTGTGACTGCGTTTGAGGACTTAGTACCTTTAGAGGGAAAAGAAAGACGATTGCGTGAGCTAGCGGGAGACATAGGGCCGGTGAAGATTGGGACAGATGGTGAGAAGTTCAGGGAGGCTGTGAAGACAGATGAGTCATTAAAGGAATGGAGAGAGTTGGGGGATGCATGGGACGATGAAATCTATATTGGGCAAGTGTTCGGGGGAGAAGATGGATTGGGTCGGACAAGTCAGTTACATATTATTTGTTTTGAGGCAGATGCCTCATTCAGATTCTGGGTTTAGCCCATTTGACTTAGTGTATGGGTTCAGGGTGAGAACTCCATTGGATGCCCTGTACCATGGGTTATTTGAGGTGGACAGCGAGAAGTTAAATGTGTGTGAGTGGGTTAGCAATATGGCAGAAAGACTAGAACTTATGAGGGATTGTGCAGCAGTAAAGATGATGAAGGGGAAGGAGAGTAGGTTGATGTTGATGAATCGAGGGACGAAGCTGAGGGAGTTTGAAGTAGGGTCAAAGGTGTTGTACAGGATTCCGGGTCTAAATTGCAAGTTGGCAGATTCTTGGGAGGGTCCGTACATTGTGCTAGAAAGAACTGGTGAGGTGAATTATAAAATTCATAAGGAGGGAGCCAAGAAGCACTGCAAGGTTGTACATGTCAACTGTTTAAAGAAGTATTGTGACAGGGAGAGTGTTTGTAGGTTGGATGTGGTCGTGGAGGACGATTATGTGCAGAGGAATAAGCTAAGTGGGGTATGTGTGGATTATAATCAGGTGGAGTTGGACAAACTGTTGGGGGAGTATGAGGGTGTTTTTTCGGACCTGCCGGGAAGCACAAAGAGGGTGGTCATGAACATCGAGACAGGTGATCACCAGCCAGTTAGGCAGGCTCCTTACTCTGTACCGTTAGGTATCAGAGACGAGGTCAGGAATGAGCTGAGTGGATTGGAGAAATGTGGTGTTATTGAGAGGTGTGAGAGCCAGTGGGCGTCGCCGTTAGTGCCAGTCAGGAAGCAAGGGGGAGGAGTTCGTTTATGTGTTGATTATAGGAAGTTGAATGAGATTACGGTGAAGGAACCTTATTATATACCTGGGTTTGAGGAAATGGTTGAGATGGTAGGAAAGGGTCGTGTGTTATCCAAGGTTGATTTATCGAAAGGTTTTCACCAGGTGGAGGTATTGGAGGAGGATCGTGATAAAACTTGTTTTGTTTGCCCTTTCGGGAAGTTCAGGTTTCGGAGAATGCCATTTGGGTTGACCAATGCTCCGTCAGTTTTTCAAAGATTAATGGATTTGGTGTTGGTAGATTGTGTGGACTTCGCAAGAGTATATATTGATGACATCTTGGTGGTGTCTGGCTGTTGGAGTGAGCATTTGGTACATTTAGGAAGGTTGTTTGAGGCGCTGAAAGAGGCGGGCCTGACATGCAAAAGAAGTTGTTTTGGTAAGGTGAGGTTGGAGTTTTTGGGCCATGTTGTCGGAGGTAGAGTAATCAATGTGCCGGAAACGAGGGTGAGGGCTATCAGGGAGCACCCCCTCCCAAAGACTAGGAAGCAGTTGAGGGCATTCCTAGGTCTGGTGGGCTACTATCGTCGTTTCATCAGGAACTACCATAGCTGGTCCTCTTCTCTTACGCCCTCTACGTCAAGGAATGCGGCTGGGACAGTGGAGTGGTCTAGCCAGATGATGGAGGCGTTTCATGGATTGTGTAAGTCATTGTGTCATAGTGTGTGTTTAGTTGTCCCATGTGTGTCAGATGTGTTTGTCTTAGAATGTGATGCCAGTGTGTCTGGAGTGGGTGCAGTTTTGTCAGTGGTCAGGGGAGAGGAGCATCTGCCGGTTGCGTTCTTCTCCAAGCAACTAAAGGGAGCCCACCAGCGATATAGCGCTCAGAAGCTGGAGGGGCTTGCCCTATTCGAAGCTGTTAGACATTTTGCCTTCTATCTGTACGGGAAGGAGTTCACTGTGGTGACGGACCACCGTTCCTTGGTGACGTTGATGATGACTAGGCAACTGAACCGTCGTCTGTATAATTGGGCGTTGAAGCTAACCGAATTCAAGTTCAAGGTGGTGTGTCATAGTGGTCGTGAGAATGGTGTGGCAGATTGCCTGAGTCGCTGTCACACATCAGCAGAAGGAGGAGGGGGGAGATGTGGGCACACCCACATGAAGAAGGAAGAACAAGGAACATGTGTGTGTGTGTGTGTGAACATTAATTGTTTATGCTGTAGCATGAGAACAGCAATTGATTGTGTAGTCATGTGTAGTCATAATTTATTTGTGTCAGTTGTGTTAATAAATGTAGGAATGTTGTATGCATGTGTGCATGTCTGTAGCAGAGCAGGAACTTTGCAGCCTTTCGTGTGACTTGTAGGTGTGGTTTCTGTGTTGTATTTAAAGCTGAGTTTTGTGTCATTGTGGCAGTCTTGGTTCATGTCATTCAATTCGTTGTGTGTGCATTTTTCTCTAATTAAAGTAATTTAATCTACCTTAAGGGTGCCCTGCCACCGGGACCTGTGGTCGTTTAATCATTCAGTATAATACCGCAGAACCGCCCGTAACCCAACCCTCGCATGCAATCTATTCACGCGTGGCCAGCTCTCAATTTCTACGCGGATCAATTAACTTTGGCGCCAAATTACCGCGAAGCAGGAGGACAAACGGGTCCCGAGCTATAACTTTATAACTGTAGTGTACTAGTCTGAAACAGTCACCTCAAATAACATCCTTCTATTATACTTTCAGGTACGGAGTGAGTCTGTACTTGTGAAGCCATTGGAGCAGCTTAAAACTCTGTCTCAACGGTGACCAACTCCATCCTGACTGGTACCAGCTCCTACTATTCCACCAACCTTGTATTCAGACTTGGCTGCGTATAGACTCCGTCATCATCACTTCAGTTCTTTCTGTCGGGATTGCTACCGCTATATTCTTCAGCCATATCACCTACAGTCTGAAATTTGTGCTGAACTACCCCGCTCTCACTATTGAGCAACCAACTCCAAGCAACATTGGGAATACGCCGTCACTTCTGCTCCGGGACTAACCTTTTGCAAAGTTACAACGGCCATCTCACGGCTCATTATTGTATTTCTTATTTTTGTTTACAAATGGGCTCTTTTTAGAGCTACCACAAGTCAATTGATATGCTCTTACCAATAAATTGCGCGCTCACGGAGCTCAACGTTATGGGGGGCGGGGTAAAATAGCGGATCAGTAGTGAACTTGAAAATATAAATCGATATTTCGTGGAATTGTATCATTGAATTGAATCCAAATTTTGCGCACTAGCAGCATACCCCCCTTAGAATAAAGTTACAGAGAGATTTTTTTAGAATAACGCAGGAGTAAAACTGCACGAAAATTTTACTATTTACAAAAAAAGAATATAGATATTAGAAATATGGCTCTGTAATGTTGCGAAGAAGCCCGCTAGCTACCTCTGGAAAAAAAATGAGCACGCTAGTTCCTTCGGCGGCTTCGAAATAACACCGAATAGTAGCCGGTGTGCAGAGCTGTATCGCTGTCCCAGACGGGTCTTCATTCTCTTGCTGGAGTCCTCTATTGGTGCTCATTCCATCTGTAACAACAAAGTAAGCCCACAGTACACAGAAAAAGAAATATAAAGACATAGCAAAAACAGTCAATTTGCGGTTACGGGCCTCGGTTTCCGGT
>WLWD01004367.1_pt1 | contig 29599 bp, 7 predicted proteins | sample 6712731 | NCBI WGS metagenome assembly WLWD01 (sample SAMN12718690, study PRJNA576275) | sponge metagenome | isolation source: marine sponge | host: Mycale hentscheli | place: New Zealand: South Island, Marlborough, Capsize Point | collected 2014-11-01
AATAGATAGGCAGCGAGCCTGAGTGAGAGTGAGAATATATAGGCAGCGAGTCTGAGTGAGAGTGAGAATAAATAGGCAGCGAGCCTGATGGAGTGAGAATAGATAGGCAGCAAGCCTGAGTGAGCGCAAGAGAATAGATAAGCAGTTAGCCTGATAGTGAGAGAATAGACAGGCAGCGAGCCTGATGGAGTGAGAATAGATAGGCAGCGAGCCTGAGTGGGAGTGAGAGAATAGATAACAGCAAGCCTGCAAGTGAGAGTAGACATGCAGTAAGCCTGATTGAGAGAATATGAGCCTGATAGCGTAAGACTAGACAGGCAGCAAGCCTGAGAATGACGGCCGTGAGCCTGATAGTGCAAGAATACACAGGCAGTGAGCCTGAGAGTAAGAAAATAGAGACAGGCAGCGAATATGATAGTGTGAGAATAAGTCCAATATCAATAGCGTGAAGGGCAGCGTGCCCTGCATAAGGGCCCCCGGTGGACCGTCACACCTCTAGTAAAAATCTAACTACAATATGCACTAGAACCTCCTACCTATGCTCTATATAATGCCACACTGGCCATAGTGTAGTGTGGCTTATGAGTCCTAACACACATCCAGCACTAGTTCATTCTCTAATCTCTCTCATCATGTAACCCCTATTTTCTCCACCTCCCTTCTCATGTAACACTCACATCAGCATAAATCTCAATTCCAGCATGCACCTGACTGACAGGAGTTTCTATGCTTTCGAGAAAACTGATCACTTTGACAGAGCCAATCTTGGCAATACCGTGAGAGAGTCTGGCCATTACTAAATACTGCAGATCCTTACTAAATACTGCAGATAGTTACTAATATGCAATGGACAATGATGATCATAAATTGTTGCATGAAGGTTAGAATAAGAAGAGCGGGAGCCGGCTATGCACCCCACACCTGTAACGAAGCCTATGCCTGACCATAATGAGGGTTGGCAGCATGCTCTCGTGATTTAAAGATAGCGACTGTGGGTAGAGTAACAGCATCAGAACTAGAGTCCAACTCTTAACCTAACTGCACTAGTTAAGCAAGGCAAATGGACCGGCAGCATGCCCATGTATTATCGAGCCATAGAACTCCTGTTTTCGGCCGATTACATCTGTAAGTATCTATTGTGTATGAAAGGCCATAAGCCGGGTACTGATGATTTCACAATGAGGTGGTGGCTTGATGATGTAGATCCTATATATCCAACCTGACCTACAGAAAGCTAATTATTTAGAGTACAGACAGTATATCTCCAGCCCCTTACTATTTAAAAACAAACAAACTACCATTGATGAGCAGTCATCCTTAGAGAGCTAATAGTGTCGGGTGAATCAGTCATTCTGGCAAGGCAGTAACAGGTAGCTGCTAGGCTTAGGCTACAAGCACTGAGAACAGTGGCTATTAGGACTAATGTAATTGTGCCCGGGTGCCATTGCTCCACATGTGACACACCACATGTGACCACTTAGCCGCATGGTCGCAGTATTTGCACATCCTCTGTCGACCTTTACCTGGGTTCGGGTTATGTGATGGTGGGCTACATCTCCGTTAACTTGCTCACTCATCACGTAGTTAATTGTGGCTTAATTAGTGTGGGTAAAACCCCTAAGATAATAGCAAATTTTTCTCGTTCTAACAGCCAAGAATTATTTCAGCCGAGAATGACTGACTACTCACTAAGATTGTCAACATCTTGCGATAGTACTGGTCTCATAACTGATTACATAACTTGACATACACATTTACATGTATATTTATTGTCACACAAACACTTGTGTCCTAGGTGACCACAACAAGCTAGCCAGAGCCACTAACTGCTCTGAGTGTTGGTGATACATTCTAGCAATGTAGACCTATTGGAACCAATACTTCCTTATATTACAAACACACTCTAGAGAACACTCACTTGCCATCATTACAGCAGTATCAGGTAACTCCATGATCATAATGTTGACACTTCTTGAGCCATCATTCACAGCTGGTCTAAGTCAGAAAGAAGCTCCACCCACTCCATCCCACTACAAAGAAAAGCAATAGAAAAAGAAAACACACTGAAGTGAATAAATGCAATCATGAAATTTCAACTCATACTCTGCAAGCTAATCCCCCCAAGAAATTGTTAGAAACAGTTTGAGAGGTATAGTCTCTTAAACATATTCACTAACACAGCGGTTCTGGATCTCTAGATTGGCCAGTTGTAACACAACAAGAGGTAGGGCCATCCATGAACACATAGTATAATGCAGAAATAGATGGTCAAGACAGTGTGGAAAAAATATAACAACAACAACATTAATTTGAGAGGTTAGCCACAGGGAAGAAGTCTCAGCTCTATCTAATGATAGACCTTATAATAAAAAAAAATTCATTATCCTAAATTAGATAAACTTAGCAGAAGATATAGAGAATGCAACAGTTGCAAATCCCCGATGTGTGGACAGTGTATATTTCACATGGGCCTCAATTTGGTGGACCAGCATAAATGAAAAAAATTGCATTCATTGAAAATATCATATAAGAAATTGAACATCTGAATAATTCAATATTATCCAGGAAATCCCATCATATTGAACTACTGCACACTAACCACTGTCACTACGATAAATTTATCTCTAGCCAACTCTCAGATACACTTCTGAGGATCTCATGATTGATACTGATTGTAGACATGTTCAATACACCCTATTATCCCTACTATCATTAGGGCTCTTCCGGCTTTTCACCCAGGGGGGATCTAAGTTAGACAGCAATCGATATTTTAAATTAATCGTGCAATAATCTTTATAAGATGTAATTCTGTACCAAGACTTAGAATAAAATATTACCCCCATTCTCTTTTTTTTTGTGTATTATTTATTTTTCCTACTAAGCCTTATACCTTAGCCACTTTCATCATGTATACCACTGTTAATAACAACAACACAATCTCACTAAGTACTATGGAGGTTGGGGGGGAGGAATTTTATTAGGTACAGTGGCTGAGTGTTTACTGTCATGCTTGTAATCACAAAAAATCTTACCTACCGATGACATGGAACAAATTAACAATTTCTAAATTTAATAGTACGGTGCGAAATTGCCCATTAAAAATGTATGGGGAAAATAACTGTTCAATTGAAATCGCACGGGGAAATAAAATAGTGCGTAACTAAGTGAAATAGCACGGAAACTAAGTGAAATACCACAGCTGCTAAGTGAAATAGTACGGATAAATGTGCATGCGTGCAGCATTAACCTTGAAAACGTACAGTTCGAGAGATTCTAGTTGGGGACAATGTCATTGTGTACCACAGAAGCTCTACCCATATTAGATGGAATTTTTTTCAACATTTTAGGATGAGTTGTAGGCTGAACACGAAATTGCAGAGGAAGCTAATGCTGGAAGACAGTGAGTGACTGATACAGTGTAGCTACAAGTGCAAATGATAAAAAAAAAAAGCTGGCCTACTATTAGTGTGTGATAGCACGTGTAACCTGTGCTATTAGGGATCAATAGCACTCATAAAGCATTCAAAATAGCACTCTCCGAGTTCAATTTCAATTGCTTTACGAGTGTTATTGAAGTTACCCATAATGGTTACCCATGCTATTGTACTCACACTAGTAATATAAAATGGTATTCGATAACCCACACATTCCGCAATGAATTGGCAGCAGAAATGATTAGTTCAGACAGTTACATGCTTTACAAGAGGGGGAGGGGAGAGGTGTTAAAGAAAACTCTGTTTTTTTGTCATTGCAAATAATCTGTCATTCACCATAGCCCTACACGCAATTCATTAGCTATCTATTCTATACACATCAGAGTATTTAGTACACTTACTTGTTATCACACAGCATAAGTAAATTCCTGCCGTTGTAGTCCTCTCTTCCGTTATCATCACTCACCAGTGGCACAAAATGCAACCTAACCAACAACGAGCAACCAACCACGAGCAACCAACCACCCCACCTACTTCAATCTTGCAGGGTCACCAAGGACAACTTCCACAGAGGTCGAAGGTGAAAGCTGGCACCAAGAGTGCGCGCAAAGACATTGCGTCAGGTCAAAGGTGAGGGTCAGCCGTTCTGCACATAACGTCTTTCAAAAGTATTTGAGGCTCGTTGCACTTGTGCTTTCATAACTGCAGGGATCTCAACTAAATTGAGATACAACAGTACAATGGCTACAATAGTTTAGTCTCACTATAAAAGTGTTTTTGTGCTGTTTATTATACTCCATTGTTGCTGTTTGTAAGGGTATGGGCTAGCACATTAGGTATGCTTTTTGATATTGCAGCACCTATTTTATGCCAATTGTATAGTATTATGTGGACCATAGTAATAGTACAACAATCAATGCAAGTAAGTTATAAAAATAGTATTATTGTCGCACAATTTTATCAAATTATAGCTAATTAACTGTATAGTGTACAGGCTCGTTGCTACATTTGTACTAATTTAGAGTTCATTAGATAGCATCAATTGAAACTTTCGTTAGACGTTTTGGCTAGTCTGTGAGGTGCCATGTCAGGACTGCAGTCAAGTGTACATTGGTGAAACAGGAAGAACCCTCAAGAAGAGATTGGCAGAGCACAGGCAAGCAGTGAAGAGATCAGATGACAGGAACAGCATTGCTGTATACGCCTATACACACAAACATCAGATAGACTGGGATAGCGCTAAAGTTGTGGAAGAAGAAAGCTATGGAAGAGGAGAGTGCTAGAAGTAATTAGGATCCAGTCTAGAACTCACACCATGAATTTGGACTGTGGCTTGAACCTCAGTAGCCATTGGCAACTATATTTATCCACCTGACAACTGAATCCTGCACTAATTAACACAACTATTCAGCTCCTCACACTGCTGCATATTTTTCAACACCTATACTCCTACTTATGCACACATTATTATTATTATTATTATTATTATTATTATTATATAAAACTATACATTAGCTATAGCTCTGAAAATTTTTATGAAAAAAAGTTCAGTAGCCCACGCAGTTGTGTACTGCTAGAACTAGAGCACCAGTGGTGCGAACCCTCCGCGCTATCTGTGCACAATCCTCCACTTCAACACCTCAAGATTTCCTAATACCAGTTTCAGAATGTTAACCTCACCTACCCTTAAGATCCGAAAATTTAGCTATTTTCAATTATTATTAATATTGCTATAACTATGACATAAAGTTTAGCTTGACTACTACTTGACTACTACTTGACTACTACTTGACTACTACTTGACTACTACTTGACTACTACTTGACTACTACTTGACTACTACTTGACTACTACTTGACTACTACTTGACTACTACTTGACTACTACTACTACTGACTACTACTTGACTACTACTTGACTACTACTTGACTACTACTTGACTACTACTTGACTACTACTTGACTACTACTTGACTACTACTTGACTACTACTTGACTACTACTTGACTACTACTTGACTACTACTTGACTACTACTTGACTACTACTTGACTACTACTTGACTACTACTTGACTACTACTTGACTACTACTTGACTACTACTTGACTACTACTTGACTACTACTTGACTACTACTTGACTACTACTGACTACTACTTGACTACTACTTGACTACTACTTGACTACTACTTGACTACTACTTGACTACTACTACTACTTGACTACTACTTGACTACTACTTGACTACTACTTGACTACTACTTGACTACTACTTGACTACTACTTGACTACTACTTGACTACTACTTGACTACTACTTGACTACTACTTGACTTGACTACTACTTGACTACTACTTGACTACTACTTGACTACTACTTGACTACTACTTGACTACTACTTGACTACTACTTGACTACTACTGACTACTACTTGACTACTACTTGACTACTACTTGACTACTACTTGACTACTACTTGACTACTACTTGACTACTACTTGACTACTACTTGACTACTACTGACTACTACTTGACTACTACTTGACTACTACTTGACTACTACTTGACTGACTATTTGACTACTACTGACTACTACTTGACTACTACTTGACTACTACTTGACTACTACTTGACTACTACTTGACTACTTGACTACTACTTGACTACTTGACTACTACTTGACTACTACTTGACTACTACTTGACTACTACTTGGCTATTGTTAGACAAATGTAGAATTTTGTGGCAATTCATTTTGTTCGTCTGATGTTGTCTTTTTATTATTATTTGTTGTTTGTTTTTATTAGTTGTTGTTGTTTTTTTCATTCAGCCTGAAATTGTGAATGGTTCGCACCTGGAAGATTTGCTGTGCACTGATCCCACCCACTCCTCCTTCTGCATGAAATATCACTTACTTCTCTCTGTATGAATGTGCTCCTTTCTATGAAGGTTGTATATGAGCATAAGCAGCAGCCAGACTACTCTCTCTCTCACACACACATTTCTAGAGCTCATCACATAGCTACTTGTGCACAAGCCATGTGGGTGATGTCAATTAACAATTTCAAACTTATAATTGGTCAGGCTTCATAGAGTGTAACTGTCAGACTCCATGGTAGTAATTGAATTGCAGAGCATTCACGGTGGTACAGGGTGGTATAGAAATCATAGAAGTCTGTGCAGACAAGAATAATCAGCCCAGATATTCTAAAGCCCATTTCCAAAGCCATTTTAGTAAATTCCGGAAACACTTCCCCCACGAGCTTCAGGAAAGTTTGGCAGTTGTATCATAAGAAAGAACAAGAGCTACTCTATCCAGAGAGTGTAAATATAAAGCCTCAAAATGCGCAGAATCTAATCCATACTTTGCATCAGATAAATACTATTTGTGGTTAAAAATGTACAGTTGAATGTATTCTACTAAGCACTTTCCTGTATCTGCATTGATTGGACCGCTGGCTTATGGACTGTATATCTGCTTATTACACATTGTACGTGTATACCAATGCATGCTATAACCAAATCACACTTACTTCTGCTTCATTATTACTGTAATAACACAATTGGTATGTATTTGTTTCAGTTGCTAATATTTCAATATTTTTCTATGCTATCTTCACATTTATCTTCTAAGCTTCATAAGCCAATGCTAGGAATTATGGCACTTGATAAAGCATATTTTGAGAACATTCATGTATCTAATGTGACAGTTGAAGTCCTAGCTACCACAAACTTGTGTATGGAGAATATTTTATGAATACTTTTGTGAGATTTCTAACCAACAAATTGTTAAGTCGTGTCCTGCGATGTTAGTTAATAAAGTTGTGAAGAAGGGTAGTGACGAGGTATGGGATTCCAACTAAACAACAATTCCACACTAATAAACTAGCTATTATTAGATTTCAAATATTCTTCAAGTTTCTTATTAAATTCCTCTCCATCACCATGAGCTGGCTGCCTGTGATGTGTTTGTGCAAATACTCTGAGTGTGAAAGTGGCGCTACAGGGTCTATAGCTCCATGACATATTAATGTTGGGCACTGAATTTTACACAACTCTTTCTTGCAAATGTCTCCATCATTCTTGATTACCAGCTGTTTGAAGGAATCTATCCATTCAGACCATATGATTTGGGCAGATTCACTATACAGTTTCAGAAACATTCTCCTATGTTCTGGACTCCAAGCTGACTGATCTCGAAGTGTTTCATAGCGTTGCAAATCTTCTTGTGTGGCAAAAGCTCTTGATCCTATAGTTGCAACCATTTTGACTTTGTCAGGATAGCGTGCAGCCATAAATAATGCAGCAATACCTCCACCACACCAACCAAGAACAGAGTAGCTGGGGAAAGATAGATGCTGCATCAATCCGACTCCATCTAGAGCATCTTGAAGATAGAAGTTCTCTCCATATCTGTTTGCAGGTCTGGATTCTCCATAACCTCGAGGATCAAAGGATACAATTGTAAATCCTGATCCTGGTCTGCCAAAGTAGTCCAGTTGTGGTCCAAAGGCAGTCCTAGCTGTTAACAAAGCCCCTGGTATGCATAAGATAGGATGAGAACCATCTCCTCTTACTTCATAATGTAGTTCCACTCCGTTGATTACTGCTTTACCAGTACTTCCTGAACCACCATTACTCTCACAGTACTCCGACATTATCAGCGAGTAGCTATAAGCTGCTGTCTCCCAGCTCGTGACAAGAGTCAACGGCTCTGTCCTTACTCTCAGGCCGTAGGTGGTGGTATGTACGTAACCGGACCAACAGCGCGTCTCGGTAAAATTGCTTATGTTCGCAGAGCGCTAGAAATGCTAAGAAGAGCCATCGACATTACAACGAGTAGAAAATTGAGTACCACCCTAGCTCAATGGGGTTTGCTGATGCGGCATTTATTTTGCTCTCGTGCTACTCAATTCTTTGCGTAATAGATAGAATGCCAAAATGGTTGCAACCATTAGAATAAGAGCGTTTGCAACAGCAAGAATTAGAACAACATGAAGCACTTAAAGATGTGCCAAACTAAGACATTGTAAGGTTGTCATCTAATGATATTTAAAGTTTCTTTCATTCAAAGTGTTGATTGTGAACAGCCATTCCAATTTCTAAAAGGGTTAGAACTCTTACACATTCATAGGTGCCAACTTTCCAGAATCTATTTCAGGGACAAAAACCACACCCTGGCCACACCCACAATGACATAATTTTTAATGACATCATCTATGCAAAAGTTTAAAATTACAATAGCTGTTCTTCTTCTTCACCATTAAAATAAAAGCAATTTTGCTGTAGCAGCTAGCTTTAGCCTTTTACTTGTGGCATGTTTATAGTCAGTGTGATTACTAGTAGCTTTGATTAGGTCTAGACAGCCAGCTGGCTAGCACAGCTATAAGTAAATAACCAAGGGCGTACTACTTCACTATAGTATGTCCAAGTTGAGCAGATAATGTACAGCAGATGGAAAACGCAAACTGGTGAGGCTTTCTTCTGAAGAGACAGGATTAAAATCAGTCGATTCTACCTACTGTGTCCCAAGAAATATTCTGATATTCACAGGATTCAGCAGTACAGCACTGTTAACTTGTAGCTAAAGCTACTAGACTTTCTTGTTAAATAAAATTAATCAATTGTTTAATTTACTTATATGTATTATGAAAATTGATGAAATGATAAAATTGTGATCCAGTTGAAGGTGGAGTGCTGCCTGAGTTGGTCCTAATCCTTACAATAAACGGCATCTATAGTAGTGAAGAAAAGGAATTGGCATAAACACGGCTTTGACAAGCACACAATTTAACTGTAAACAGCTTAAGTGTGGCTGTATTACAAGTTGCTAGCTAAATGATAGCTATAATCACTGTGATATTTGCTATAAGGCAGTTGATATTGAACAGAGACAAATAATCTTACCTACATCCTATCAGGTGGTCCTGTACCCTCTGTGACAACAGGGCACTCTGTCTATCCTGTTTCCACACTGCAACTTAAGCTAATCGCGACACAAAGCTAGAAACGCAGCAATCTGAGAAGAAGCCATTGTTTACAAAATTCTTAATGGAGACTGCCGCGTGATCAATTGAGCCATACCGCGACTAAAAGCTGGCGCGTTTTGAGCGGGAAACTTGTGGTTTTTCTATTCCCATAAACTTTTGTATTGAGTTTTGGAATAGCACTATCTCTCCGGTTTTGGAATATACTGAGGTAATATTTTTAACCGCTTCGGCGCGAGCTTTCCAATGGTATATACTAACCCCGGATGCGTAGCTGCTTCCGTTCTAAAGTTATTCAAGTTTTTCTTGCGGCCAACTCAACCTGCAGGCTTCCGGGACATACCATAGAGCTATTTTGCACTTTCCGGGACTCCGTGACAGAGTGATAAATCCGGACTGTCCCGGATCATCCGGGACAGTTGGCACCTATGCACATTGCTACAGCCTGGTAGCTAGTACTACCCAAGGCATTGAGATTTTATGCTACCTGAAAAAATTGGCGAGTAGTAGAGTATCTATATTGAAGAAGAGTGTACTTCATGTTCTGCACTACTTATACAAATGAAGGGTAAAAATCATTTCTTTTACTAGTTCTGTACCAACAACTGCCCACCAATTTTGCTAGATCTTGAAACACACACACACACACACACACACACAATTTTTCATAACATCAGAAAGCTGAAGCCTAGTAGATTCCATAAATCCATAATAAAGTATATTAGCTAGGCTTAAAACAGCTATGACTGACTGCATTATAAAAAAATAAATAAATGGAAGAAATGATTAACAGAAACTGAATCAGAATCTGCTGAGCTGCTCATGTCTCAAGTAACCCTCCTCTTCCTCTATTTCCTCCTCCTCCTCCTCCTCAACAGCATCCCAGCCAGCAATGGCCTGTCGCGTACTGGAAACCTACAGGTAGTGCGAAGGGAAGTCGATTCAGACACAGTTATTCCTTGAGAAAAGGAGAAGTCGACAAGTAAGAGAGAGGAGAGAGAGTGTGTGTGTGTGTGTGCGTGCGCGCCCTGGCTAGTGTATTAGGCAGTAAAATGTCTATAATATAATTTGTATTGTCTTGATATGTTTACGTTTATAGCAGTGAAAGGTATTGTAAAGTGGGTAGTTCTATGGTTGTTAGGTCCACCAGATAACACTTTATCAAGTTGTATTCATAAGAAAATAGCAGAACTCAGAACTAACTGAATTGTGACAATAATAATAAGTAATTTATAGTAGCTACTCAGGAAGTAAGGTTATCTACAAATACACACACACACACACACACACACACACGAAGTTATTACAAAAGGTATCTAAGGCTTTAGTATAATTACAAAATTAACAGTATAGCCGTGTCAATTTATTGTTGCTGTGACAACCAGACATGGTTCCAGTTAAATAAAATTCCTTGCATTGTGTAATTGTTACCATAGGTTACTGGACAGCTCAGTAGGCCTGGATGAATGGGAAATGAACCAGGCAGTCGTGTGTGAGGAGGACTTGGGTGTGGACACGAATGTCATCTCAACGACTAGTGACGGACAGCCCCAACACAGGAATGAACTATCTACGGACTCTGACCTCCAGCTAGGAGAAGAGAGCATGAGGGAACTGGTTCACAGGCTGCATGGCTCTCTAGATATAGAGTGATCTCACACTAAACATGTACACAAACAAACAAAGGAAACTCACAAAAAACAAGCACAACAAATATTTAATAAACTATTATTTAAAACACTTCTGTTCCAATGAATGAGTCATTTACTACCACAATTTAGACTTCATGTACGCTCTATTAGTTCCTTAAAACCCATTGAGCATGCCTAGTACACTGGTTGCTATGGTACCATAAACTGCCCATATCTCAGAGTTAATTAGGCAGAAAGTTGTATACAAAGTGCAATTATAATTAGTTAAGTACGTAAAAAATATTTTGCCAAACAAAGTAATTTTTAAATTTACACCAAATATACTGTCAAATCTTGAAGGAGATAACCATGTCTGTCAGTAATGACGGTGACAACGGTGTTCAATAATTGGTAAAGGATCATTACATTTAGTAGAATATAAGGAAACAACGGTGACGACTATTAGCTAAAAGCAGGTGAAATCAGCAAGCAAAAGTACTAATAGGCCACATATATATCCAACCCACAAACCTTTTGCTTCAAATTTCTACACCCTGACATTCTACACCCCTTACAGTCTACATTTTATACCCCTACATTCTACACCCTTTACATTCTATATTCCTTACATTCTACACCCTTTACCTTTATACACCTTACATTCTACACCCTTTACATTCTACACCCCTCACATTCTATACCCTTACCCATTACATTCTACACCCATTCCTTTGATAGTGCTTTACTATGCTTAAATAGGAACAATAGTTTTAAAACCCTATTTCAAATTTCCTACACCCACTAATTAAAAATAAACAGGAACTGATCCCTTCCCACGAACCCAATGGCACACCCACACACTGAGCGAGTGAGCATGAGCACTTGGAACTTACATTCTTGGCAAATTTGTTGACATTAGTGCACAGCAAATCTTCCAGGTGCGAACCATTCGCAATTTCAGGCTGAATGAAAAAAATAAAAATAAAAATAAAAATAAAAACAAACAACAAATAATAATAATAATAATAACAACATCAGACGAACAAAATAAATTGCCACAAAATTCTACATTTGTCTAACAATAGCCAAGTAGTAGTCAAGTAGTAGCCAAGTAGTAGTCAAGTAGTAGCCAAGTAGTAGCCAAGTAATAGTCAAGTAGTAGTCAAGTAGTAGTCAAGTAGTAGTCAAGTAGTAGTCAAGTAGTAGTCAAGTAGTAGTCAAGTAGTAGTCAAGTAGTAGTCAAGTAGTAGTCAAGTAGTAGTCAAGTAGTAGTCAGTAGTAGTCAAGTAGTAGTCAAGTAGTAGTCAAGTAGTAGTCAAGTAGTAGTCAAGTAGTAGTCAAGTAGTAGTTAAGTAGTAGTCAAGTAGTCAAGTAGTAGTCAAGTAGTAGTCAAGTAGTCAAGTAGTAGTCAAGTAGTAGTCAAGTAGTAGTCAAGTAGTCAAGTAGTAGTCAAGTAGTAGTCAAGTAGTAGTCAGTAGTAGTCAAGTAGTAGTCAGTAGTAGTCAAGTAGTAGTCAAGTAGTAGCCAAGTAGTAGTCAAGTAGTAGCCAAGTAGTAGTCAAGTAGTAGTCAAGTAGTAGTCAAGTAGTAGTTAAGTAGTAGTCAAGTAGTCAAGTAGTAGTCAAGTAGTAGTCAAGTAGTCAAGTAGTAGTCAAGTAGTAGTCAGTAGTAGTCAAGTAGTAGTCAGTAGTAGTCAAGTAGTAGTCAAGTAGTAGCCAAGTAGTAGTCAAGTAGTAGCCAAGTAGTAGTCAAGTAGTAGTCAAGTAGTAGTCAAGTAGTAGTCAAGTAGTAGTCAAGTAGTAGTCAAGTAGTCAAGTAGTAGTCAGTAGTAGTCAAGTAGTAGTCAAGTAGTAGTCAAGTAGTAGTAGTAGTCAAGTAGTAGTCAAGTAGTAGTCAAGTAGTAGTCAAGTAGTAGTCAGTAGTAGTCAAGTAGTAGTCAAGTAGTAGTCAAGTAGTAGTCAAGTAGTAGTCAAGTAGTAGTCAAGTAGTAGTCAAGTAGTAGTCAAGTAGTAGTCAAGTAGTAGTCAAGTAGTAGTCAAGTAGTAGTCAAGTAGTAGTCAAGTAGTAGTCAAGTAGTAGTCAAGTATAGTCAAGTAGTAGTCAAGTAGTAGTCAAGTAGTAGTCAAGTAGTAGTCAAGTAGTAGTCAAGTAGTAGTCAAGTAGTAGTCACAAGTAGTAGTCAAGTAGTAGTCAAGTAGTAGTCAAGTAGTAGTCACACAAGTAGTAGTCAGTAGTAGTCAAGTAGTAGTCAAGTAGTAGTCAAGTAGTTCAGTAGTAGTCAAGTACACAACTGCTTGGGCTACAAGTAGTAGTCAAGTAGTAGTCAAGTAGTAGTCAAGTAGTAGTCAAGTAGTAGTCAAATTAGTTCAGAGCTTTAAGTAGTAGTCAAGTAGTAGTCAAGTAGTAGTCAATTGTGCACAGATAGCGCGGAGGATTCACACCACTGGTGGTCTAGTTCTAGCAGTACACAACTGCTTGGGCTACTGAACTTTTTTCATAAAAATTTTCAGAGCTTTAGCTAATGTATAGCTTATATAATAATAATAATAATAATAATAATAATAATGTGTGCATAAGTAGGAGTATAGGTGTTGAAAAATATGCAGCAGTGTGAGGAGCTGAATAGTTGTGTTAATTAGTGCAGGATTCAGTTGTCAGGTGGATAAATATAGTTGCCAATGGCTACTGAGGTTCAAGCCACAGTCCAAATTCATGGTGTGAGTTCTAGACTGGATCCTAATTACTTCTAGCACTCTCCTCTTCCAGTAATAGCTTTCTTCTTCCACAACTTTAGCGCTATCCCAGTCTGATGTTTGTGTGTATAGGCGTATACAACAATGCTGTTCCTGTCATCTGATCTCTTCACTGCTTGCCTGTGCTCTGCCAATCTCTTCTTGAGGGTTCTTCCTGTTTCACCAATGTACACTTGACTGCAGTCCTGACATGGCACCTCACAGACTAGCCAAAACGTCTAACGAAAGTTTCAATTGATGCCATCTAATGGCCTATTATCAACTCTAAATTAGTACAAATGTAGCAACGAGCCTGTACACTATACAGTTAATTAGCTATAATTGGATAAAATTGTGCGACAATAATACTATTTTTTATAACTTACTTGCATTGACATAATACTATACAATTGGCATAAAATAGGTGCTGCAATATCAAAAAGCATACATAATGCTAGCCCATACCTTTACAAACAGCAACAATGGAGTATAATAAACAGCACAAAAACACCTTTATAGTGAGACTAAACTATTGTAGCCATTGTACTGTTGTATCTCAATTTAGTTGAGATCCCTGCAGTTATGAAAGCACAAGTGCAACGAGCCTGAAATACTTTTTAGTATGCATGTACAGTGCGCAATATGTAAAGGTTGTATCAATACTCAACACAGTACCCAACAACGTAGCGGTTGGGTAAAGGGTTTGGCGCCGCGAGAGTACCCAACAACCGCCAGCAACCGGAACCTATTCTACTACTCGCAGTATAACTAGTGGTGTGCTTGAGCACAAATGGCGAGCGAGCTTTAATCTACACTATTGTTAAATGATTGGTAACACTCAAGCTACTAAAATAATAGTCAAGTTTTTCGGTAAAGGGGATTCAAAGCCATAGTAACCGCTCCCAGCAACTGTTTGAATTGAAAAAGAAGCAACAAAATCAAGTCACTTTATTTAAAGTTTCCTTTGTGACATTCTTAATAGTAGTTGTAACGCACAATACTTTCACACAACTGAACATACCTACGCAAGACTTACCTTCGCGGTTCGTCTAGTGGACAATGAATTTACAAGTAAATGCTGTTGGGTAGGGCTTATAACTGTGACAAATAGCAACTAACTCGAATAGAAATGGAGCTCCCATAAGTTTTTGCGTTTAAGCTGCACCCGCAAAAGAATTCAAAGCAGTAAACAGTTCAATTTCTAAGGTGATATGGGTAATGGTCGCTAAACCGGAGGATTCTGTTTAGTGAAGTTTGGGACGGGGTCGAACGCGGAGCGAGCACAAAAATACGGAGGGTCAAAGTACAAAATGACATACATACGTCCAAACATATATCTAAACTAGTGGTGTGCTTGAGCACAAATGGCGAGCGAGCCTGTTAGTTAGGTAACATAGTACATATGTATAAAGTTGCAAACACTGTAATAGCAGTTATGACATTTGATTTCAGCAAACGAATACAAAATCACTCTCTTACCTTATTAATGGTAACTTTTGTAGTATCAAACATCAACCAATCTCAATCACCAGTAACTCTTGAACAAGCTCTCAGCTACGATAAAAAATAAACAAGTGTTATTATTTGTAATTTTAGCCAACAAATATGGAATTACTACTTACATCATTCTTGAGTATTGATAACTTCTGTAGTATCAAATTGAAGTTACTTTGACCACCTGAATTACCTTGAATTCTTGACAACAAGCTCTCACCTACAAAAACAAAAGACAATCAATTTTAACACACAAATACAAAATTACTTTCTTACCTCATTTTCTTGAACAGTGGTAACTTTTGTAGTACCAAATTTGAGCCAATCTGACTATTTGAATTACCAGTCACTGTTGACAAGCTCTTAGCTACAAAAAAGAAAGGCCAGAGTTAATTTTGCATATTTGGCTAACAAATATGGAATTGCGTACTTATCTCAGCTTCCCTCGAGAAGTAGTAGCTTCCTTAGCATTAATACTACGGCATTCTGACTATCAACGGCTCTTGACAACCAACAACCGGTGTCGGAGTGAATACTGTCCCCCCGTGAATAGTGTCCCCCCGGACAGTATTCACTAGTGAATAATGTCCCCCCCAGTGAATAATTCAAAGGACCACCTCCCTTTGGCGAGCGAGCCTCGTACCAAACTCAGCATTCACCTACAAAATCACTCTCTTACCTTATTAATGGTAACTTTTGTAGTATCAAACATCAACCAATCTCAATCACCAGTAACTCTTGAACAAGCTCTCAGCTACGATAAAAAATAAACAAGTGTTATTATTTGTAATTTTAGCCAACAAATATGGAATTACTACTTACATCATTCTTGAGTATTGATAACTTCTGTAGTATCAAATTGAAGTTACTTTGACCACCTGAATTACCTTGAATTCTTGACAACAAGCTCTCACCTACAAAAACAAAAGACAATCAATTTTAACACACAAATACAAAATTACTTTCTTACCTCATTTTCTTGAACAGTGGTAACTTTTGTAGTACCAAATTTGAGCCAATCTGACTATTTGAATTTACCAGTCACTGTTGACAAGCTCTTAGCTACAAAAAAGAAAGGCCAGAGTTAATTTTGCATATTTGGCTAACAAATATGGAATTGCGTACTTATCTCAGCTTCCCTCGAGAAGTAGTAGCTTCCTTAGCATTAATACTACGGCATTCTGACTATCAACGGCTCTTGACAACCAACAACCGGTGTCGGAGTGAATACTGTCCCCCCGTGAATAGTGTCCCCCCGGACAGTATTCACTAGTGAATAATGTCCCCCCCAGTGAATAATGTCCCCCCTCCCTTTTCCCCTTAATCTTGTTCACGAGACTCAAACTTCCACACTTACACTTATCCGTATCCCCCCATAAACGCGAAGTTTTGAAAGGAAGTCTGGTAAAGGGTGTTCAATGCCATAGTAACCGGTAGAATCAACTTTTTGTTTCTTGAAAAGCAAGCGTTTTCGCCTGAATTTGCTCACACTTCTGCGCTTAAGTATAAAGTAAGGCTTGTTTAATGCTGTAGTTTCAGAATAAACTGCGGTCAAGCCTAAAAAGCCGTCTTTTTTGGAGAAAGTTCCCCGCGCGCGCGTTTAAAGAGCATACGTACCATCCATACATACATACATATATATATATAACATATACCCGATTTTGCATTATCCTAATAGTATCTCGCTCGCTTCACTCGCTCGATAATAAACTAGTGATGTGCTTGAGCACAAATGGCGAGCGAGCCTAAAGACTATACTATTTTTATATGAATGATTTTGACTTCTAACACTGAAGCTACTGAAATAAGGTCCAGTTTTTAAATTTAGCATACAGGGTAAAGGGATTTCAGTGCCATAGTAACAACTCTCTCAACTGCTTGGAAGGAAAAAAACAACAACAAAACAATACACGTTATTTAAAAGTTTTCTTTGTGATATTCTTTAGCTAAGTAGTGGTTGTAACACACAATGCTTTGACACAACTGGACATGCACCTACACAGACTTATCTTCGCAGTAGTCTAGTGGACAATGTATTTTCAGTAAATACTGTTGCGCACGGCTTATAACCATGACGCATTGACTTACCACCGCCACTAACTCGAATAGAAATGGAAGTCCCTTAAGTTGTCAAGTTTTAACTGCACCCGCAAAAGAATTCAAAACGGTAAACAATTCAATTTCTAGGGTGATACGGGTACTGATCGATAAAGCAGAGGATTCTGTTTAGTGCAATTTGGGACGGGGTCGACAACCGAACTAACAAAAAAATGCGAGGGTCAAAGTACAAAAATGCCTTACGTACGTCCATACATATACAAATAAACTAGTGGTGTGCTTGAGCACAAATGGCGAGCGAGCCTGATAGTTAGGTAACATAAAAATGTCACTATTTTTAAGCTTACTTCATGCAAACACTATAATAGCAGTTATGACATTTGATTTCAGCAAACAAATACAAAATCACTCTTTTACCTGATTAATGGTAACTTTTGTAGTATCAAACATAACCATTCTGATAATCTCAATCACCAGTAACTCTTGAATAAGCTCTCAGCTACGATAAAAAATAAACCAGTGTTATTATTTGTAATTTTAGCCAACAAATATGGAATTCCTACTTACATCATTCTTGAGTATTGATAACTTCTGTAGTATCAATTGAAGTTACTTTGACTATCTGAATTACCTTGAACTTGACAACAAGCTCTCACCTACAAAAACAAAAGGCAATCTATTATAGAACACAATAATACAAAATTACTTTCTTACCTCACATTCTTGAGCAGTGGTAACTTTTGTAGTACCAAATTGGAGCCAATCTGACTATTTGAATTTACCAGTCACTGTTGACAAGCTCTTAGCTACAAAAAAGAAAGGCCATAGTTAATTTTGCATATTTAGCTAACAAATATGGAATTACGTACTGACCTCAGCATCCCTCGAGAAGTAGTAGCTTCCTTAGCATTAATACTACGGTATTCTGACTACCAACGGCTCTTGACAACCAACAACCGGCACTCAGTATCCCCCCATGAAACGGCGAAGTTTTTAAATTAAGTCTGGAAAAGGGTCTTCAATGCCATAGTAACCAGTCGAATCAACTTTTTGTTTCTTGAAAAGCATGCGTTTTTGCAGGAATTTTCTTTCACTTCTGCGCTTAAGTATAAAGTAAGGCTTGCTTAATGCTGTAGTTTCAGAATAAAGTTGGGTCAAGCTTAAAAAAGCCGTGTTTTTGGAGAAAAAAGTTCCCCGCGCGGGCTTTTAAAGGGCATACGTACAATCCATACATACATATATACATATATACATATAACATACCCGATTTTGCATTATCCACCCCTAATACTGTCTCGCTCGCTTCGCTCGCTCGCCAACAAACATCCCCGATTTTTTCATTTTTACCCATGTAAGTGTCTCGCTCGCTACGCTCGCTCGCCAATAAACAAACATCCCCGATTTTCGATTGTGTTGCCCCTGTAATTAAGTGTCTCGCTCGCTACGCTCGCTAGCCAATTATATCAAAATTTTCAACGCTTGCAACCGAACGCCACCACCATATCCGGGGAGGTACTGGACCACAAGAAGGTTAATTGAACAATGCATGCAGTGTTTCCCCACTCTCCGGATGTGATGCTACGTGACTCTGTATAACGTTTGCTTATTGGAATTTGATAATTGGGGAACGCTCACCGCAAACAAATCCCACTTCGTATGGTAGCTACATTAGTGGTTAGGGGTGCATAGGCTCCAACTGTCCATGAATTGACTTCTTTTTAACTATGTCCTTCGTCCTTGAAGGGTTTGGTTCTTCCCATTGTTTGTCCTTGAAGTATATTATATAGCTATATAATTTTTTTAAACTGAAACTTATCTATGTTGTGTTTGTAATTATACTACTCTGTGGAACATGTGCAAGGTCAGCTACTCTATTCAGTTATTCAAAGCTGTTAGGTCAAGTGTTGTGCATATACATGCACTAATTGCTATCCAAAAAGTGAACCTTGCCATAGCTCATAATAAAAATAAAAGTCCAAATAACTAATATGCACATGGTTTGGGTTTGGCCATGTACTCAGTGGCACAGTAATTAATAGGTGTGGTTTATCCTTGAAGTTTTTTTTCTTGAAAAGTTGTAGCCTATGGAGATGAATTAACGGTGTAGTTGAACAAGCACTTCAAGATGAGAAGAAGTATTAGAGTCACCTAAGTTAAGCTCTCAAGCAAAGGCACTAAAACAAGGTATTATGCATGCTCCAAACTGAACCATACTTATACTTGCAGACAAGAGCAAGCCAATTGACTGTAGGTTTTGCCATTTTCTGTAACTGAGATAAAATTCGAACAAGTGAATAAAACTGAACCAGTCATGCAGAACACACGTTCAAGTGACAACAACAGGTAATTATTTATGGACTAACAGAACAACAGCTATCATCAGCAAGCTGTAGGAGTCATCTTACAATGCTCAGTTTTCTCAGTGTACTTTAATGATTTTTGGTCAATAGTGAGGTTGGTGGGTTAAATGAGGACCCAGGTAATGACAAAGATGGCTTTTCCTTAGCAGTTGTCTCTGAAGTTGACTGAGTATGTGTTGATAGTGAGGAGTTCTGGACCTCGTGTTTCAGTCGGGAAAACTGGCGGTTCTGCCAAAGCTGCTAAATACATTATTGTAATACATATATGCATATCCAATCTCCACCCCTCCGTTCATCCTCCTCCCTATTTCCTCAACCTCAACCTTCTTATTAAATGAAACTACTACAGTATGAACAAGTCAGTATTATCTAGGGTTACCATACTGGCTACTAGTGGGTTGGAAGAATGAAATAGGAAAGGATTCAGAAATTTGGTTTAAATATGAATGGTGCTAGAGCCAGATGGTGGAACAAGGATGTCTTACAATCATCCATGTCTAAAATTGAACATCACTTACTCATTATACAGGTTTCAACCAAGAAATTATGTTCTGTGTAGTGCAGGATTAGATTTAGAGTAGAGTAATTTATACAATAAATAAAATCTGAAGCCATGAAACTAATGTAATGTTAGCTGATTAAGTTAGTGGGAAAGATGGTCACAAGTTATTGGATTTAATTACTACAAACAAAAATGTTAAATTAATAAATTATCATTCAAATATTCTCCAAGCTTCTTATTAAATTCTTTAGAGAACTTCAAATGAATGTTATGCTTTCCTTTCTCCATCACAATGAACTGACTGCCTTTGATGTGTTTGTGCAAATACTCCGGGTGTAAAAGTGGTACAACAGGGTCTACAGCTCCATGACATATTATTGTTGGGCACTGAATTTTACACAGTTCTTTCTTGCAGATATCTCCATCATTCTTGATTACCAGCTGTTTGAAGGAATCCATCCATTCAGACCATATGCTTTGGGCAGATTCACCATACAGCTTCAGAAACATTCTCCTATATTCTGGGCTCCAAGCTGACTCATCTCGAAGTGATTCATGACAGTCTAAATCTTCTTGTGTGGCAAAAGCTCTTGATCCTATAGTTGCAACCATTTTGACATTGTCAGGATAGCGTGCAGCCATAAATAATGCAGCAATACCTCCATCACACCAACCAAGAACAGAGTAGCTGGGGAAAGATAAATGCTGCATCAATCCGGCCCCATCCAGAGCATCTTGAAGATAGAAGTTCTCTCCATATCTGTTTGCAGGTCTGGATGCTCCGTAGCCTCGAGGATCAAAAGATACAATTGTAAATCCTGATCCTGGTCTGCCAAAGTAGTCCAATTGTGGTCCAAATGCAGTTCTAGCTGTTAACAAAGCTGCTGGTATGCACAAGATAGGATAGGCACCATCTCCCCTGACTTCATAATGCAGTTCCACTCCATTGACTACTGCTTTACCAGTACTGCTGAACCAATTGTTCTCTCATAGTGCTCCATTTTTGACATTGCAGATAAAAGTCTTAAAATCGTTGACCGTTTTTCTCACGCAGAGGTGCTGCAGACAACTGAGCCAGTCCAGGGAAGAGAGCGCATAATTGGCGAGCGAGCGAAGCGAGCGAGCAACTCTAAGATGTAGTCTATGGAAATCCTGAATACGTCGTCCCGCGCATACGTCGTCCCGCGCATACGTCGTCGTCGTTTAAACGCGATACGTCATCTTTTAAACGCGCGCGCGCATTCCAGAACTTCGCTCTCTCGTCTATGGAAATCCTGAATACGTGGTCGTTTAAACGCGAGCGCATTCCATTTGCGCATATGGCGCATGCTTGCCCATGCCCACCAAGCAACTAAGCAACAACAAGTTTGGTTCTCTCAGCTCAGCTCACCATGGCACTTACGGAAGAACAGAGACTGAGAAACAAAGCACGAAGAAGAGAAAAACTTGCTCAAGAAAGTAAAGAAGAGAGGGAGGACAGGTTGAGTAAGAGAAATGCGAGAGATAGAGCGAGAAGAGCTGAGAAGAGGAGGACAGTGGAGCAGAATGAACCACAGGAAAACAATGCACGAAGAAGAGAAAAACCTGCTCAAGAAAGTAAAGAAGAGAGGGACAATGCACGAAGAAGAGAAAAACTTGCTCAAGAAAGTAAAGAAGAGAGGGAGGAAAGGTTGAGTAAGAGAAATGCGAGAGATAGAGCGAGAAGAGCTGAGAAGAGGAGGACAGTGGAGCAGAATGAACCACAGGAAAAAAGACCGAGGCTAACCTTGGCATCATTCTTACCTACATTCGGGGATTGCAAGGTCCAAGACACACTGAAGAAATTCCACATGGAAATGTCTACCATTACAGTAGCTGCATGCTCAGCCTGCCAGGAAAGTTTTCCTGGAATGGTAATGGTACCAAGGCATGGTGAGTGTACTCGCTGCAGCAGGGACAGGGGCACGCCAAAGCTATATTCAGAAGAAAATAACATGCATCCTGGAGCAATACCATCTCAATTGAAGGTATAATTAATTGACAATGTCTATGTAACATAACCTAAACAAAAAAATTCACAGGGCTTGACACAGGTGGAAGAGATGCTGATATCCACTGTTCTCCCCATCTTGTCAGTGTACCGCTTACCCCATGGTCAGTATGGCTACAGTGGTCACATAATCAACTTGCCGCAAGACATGACCACCTTTGTCACCTCCCTGCCAAGGCACTCCAATGAACTCGATGTCCTGTTGGTGAGGAAAGAGGGATCTTCAGCATCCCATCGTGACTTCCGGGTCCGTCGTTCTGTTGTCCTGCGTGCACTCCAGTGGTTGAAGACAAATAACATTTACTATAAGGATGTGAAGATAGATATGGACAAACTTAGACAGCTGCCAGAAGATGGAGACCTGACTGGTCTCTCCACAGTGATGATGGAAATGTCTATTAATGAGGACACCACCACAGAGCAGGAGGACCCACATGCTGCCAACCTTACAACATCATTTATCCCCATCACTAACCAGAAGCTTAAGGGAACTGAAAAGGAGAAAATACGAAAGTCAGTGGAAAACAGACATCTCCCGTGGCCCAGTAGCAGTGATGTCCCAATCAATGAATTCACCACCGAGGGCTACATGTCCTGTGCATTTCCAACACTGTTTCCCACAGGACGGGCTGACTTTGTGTCGCCCCGTAGGAGGACTGTGACCATTGGAAATTACTTTACCCACCTTATGAAGTACGGTGACGGTCAGTTTGCACGCCATCCCCGGTTCAGATACTTCGCTCTCAATACTGAAATGAGGTGGCGTGCTCTACAGATGGGTCGCATCTATGTAAAACAACACCCACGAGATGCTCGACTCACGGTGGAAGAACTCCGTGACATGGTTGGCCACGAGGGTGAGGCCCTTTCTAAACGTGTGGTGCACTTTGCCACCAGCCTGCGTGGCACAAGGCAATACTGGTTCCATCAGAGATCAAGACTGATATCCATGGTGGACACACTGGGCCTTCCTACCATCTTTTTCACGCACAGTGCAGCCGACACGCAGTGGCCTGAACTGGCACGCCTCATCTGCCTGGACAACCCTTACAGCAGTGCATGTCGAAACACTGCCCTCTTCAACAACCCTGCCATCGCTGACTGGTTCTTCCACCAAAGAATAACAAGGTACATCGACACATTTTATGTGGGTGTTCTTGGTGCCACAGACTATTGGGTGCGATTTGAGTGGCAGCATCGCGGAAGTCCGCACATGCACGGTGTTGCATGGCTTCCTGATGCACCCAATGTCAAGGACCTCACCTCCGAAAATGAGGCCACTGTTGCCGCAGCGAAGGAGACCATCATACAGTATGTGGACAGGCTGGTCAGCACAATCAATCCAGCCATAGCTGCTGACGGAAGTGATGCCCATCAAGCTCCTCTGCCAAAGACTAAGCCTCAGCACATCTGCAACAAGTCCTACACTGAGGTGGAAGATTATAACCAGGACCTGAAGGACCTCATTGCCACATGCCAGCGCCACACCAGATGTTCTGCTGCCTACTGCCTGAAGACAGGCCGCGGAGGCAAGCAAGAGTGCAGATTTGGCTACCCGAAGCCACTGCAGGCAGAGACAACCATCACAATGGTGGAGGGTGATCCTGTACTCACCACCAAGCGCAACGACCCCCTTGTCAATGACCACAACACCACTCAGATATCATCATGGCGTGGTAATGTCGACATGAAGGTGTGTGTGTCACGTCGCAAGGTGATTGACTATGTTGCAAAGTATGCCACCAAGTCTGAGCCGCGATCCAAGGCTCTGAGGGAGGTCTACAGCAGCACTGTGAAGAAGGGTGATGACTCTATAATAAAGTAGCTAAAGCTACAGAGGCGCGCCAAGTGTGTCTCTTTAGACAGTAGTTAGTATAATTTAAACAGCCATAAAGTCTCGGTCTTGTGGACCTTCGAGTGGCTATACTAATGAGAGTAATGACCTGCAACATGAGAATATAAACTGAGCTGAGTGAGGTGTTGATACCTGTGCTGAGTGAGGTGTTGATACCTGTGCATCACCTGACTCAAGCAAGCAAAAGCCTGCTCAAGACTGCAATAGTAAACAAGTGCATAGGCACACACAAACAGAACAGTAAGTAATTGTGACTAAAAATTAAAAAGAATTAACTGATATACAAGAGCAAAGCAACAGGTCCTTCTGGCGCCTGACGAAGCTGAGGAAGGCGCCAGAAGGAACCCCGGTTAAGGACCAGGGTACCTATTGCAAGAAACAGAAATCAAAACACAACACATATATGTCCATCAGTCTCTGTGTGGCCTCTCCCTAAGAGAGTAGCCTTGGGCAGCTTCCATTGAAGGAGTCTTTGCACGCACAAGTAAATCTCCAGATGAAGGTTGTCGTCTACGTGATACCAGGGGGGCAAAAGGTAAGTCATCATCCCTTAGGGCCTCATAGATGGCGCCGTCGGTGATGGTTGGATGTTGGCGGACGGATAGAACCGTGGTACCTGGAGGTAAGTTCTGCTTTGGAGCCGGTCTGAGTCTGTTATCACGGTCTCCGAATTTCACTTCTGCAAGTGCTTCCTTGATGAGCCTCATAGGATAGTTCCTATTAGTGAACCAGGCTACTAGCTGACTTATGGCTTGAGCATAGATGGCCGGGGATGAAGATCTCCTTAGTGTTCGTATTACTTCGGCTTTCACTACGCCCTTGAGGTTCTTTCTTGGGTGGGCTGATGAGTAATGCAGATATGTGTGAGGGTCGATTGCCTTGCTGAATGGTCTGATGTCGAGAACGCCCTCACTGTGGAACCGTTCGCCTTTGAATACAGTAATGTCTAGAAAGTTGATCTTGTTGCGAGACGATTCCATGGTGAAGTTGATAGTAGTCATCCGTGAATTAAGATGGGTGAGTAGTTTGTTGAGCTCTTCTGGGGTCCCTGGAAACAGAGTAAGAATGTCATCAATGAACCGTAGCCAGATGAGAGGTAGAGTTCCTCCCCAGGCGTTCAGAGCATCTGTCTCCAGTTTTCCCATGAAGAGATTCGCCCAAGTCGGGGCAACTGGAGTGCCCATGGCAATCCCTCTGACTTGTTTAAACGTTCTGCCCGCGAATTGGAATGTGTTGCCTGCCAGAATGATCTTTAACATCTCTTTGATCATTGCCTTCTTGGGGTAGTCTGATGGAACCGGTGGGTCCGTCGGGATCGCTTGCTGGAGAGCCATTGAGATGCCTGCCTCATGAGGGATAGATGGATACAAGGCTTTCACATCCAGGGTGGCCAGAATCAGAGCTTTCCTTGAGTCTGGAGGGACTTTCAAGCTCTCAATGATCCTGACCGTTTTTCCAGTAGACGAGACGAGGGACTGAACCGATCCCAGATATTCTTTTAGCAAGTTATTACAAAGCTGCGAGAGCTTCTGGGTCGGGCCAGAGCAGCAAGAGACGATCGGACGTAGCTGGTGAGGGTTCTTGTGAACCTTTCTGAGCCAATACAATCTCTGCGCCCTGACGTCCTTGATGTCGGTGGTGTAGTGATTCTTCTCGAAGACGGACAGTAGTTTTTCATTTAGGTGGCAGTCTTTGATTAATTCGTTTGCTTGTCTGGCGGTGTCGAGTGAAGTGTCAGCATCCAATTCCACGTACGTCGAACGGTCTTCCAGCTCTTTGAGGCCTTCAAAGAGATATTGCTTAGTGTCTTGAATGACAATGCAAGTCCCCTTGTCGGCCGGTTTGATGGTGATAGAGCGGTCTTTGCGTAGATTGGTCAGTGCCTTTTGATGTTCGAATGACAAGTTCTGATAATAGGTTCGTTTGTCTGCTAAATCCGGAATTTCACTGAGTTCCTCTAGTCTGGACCTGATGAGGCCAAGCCGTTCCTCTATGATAGAAGGAAGAGGACTAGACACTGGACTAGAAATCAGACGATTGTAGTGTCGCTGGCATTGGCTGTGGTACTTGTCAAAGAACTCCAAGGGGTCCGGGACCTTTCTCGGAGTAGGCGCAAATTTCAAGCCCAGAGTCAGTACTTCCCGTTCTTCTCTGGATAGAGATCGAGACAATAAGTTCAGGATTGGATCTTTGTGTTCCGGAGTTTCTGAAGGTGGTAGTTGAACTGCAGACTCCCAGTCTGATGAATTCTCTGGGTTGTTTGGAGTATCCGGATTTGGATTGGAGATGGAGTCCAGGTAGAGTTCTCTGCTAGCTTGTTGCCGTCTTCTCTGTATTTCACAGAGTCTAGCCTGATTGGCACCGTTGGATGGACCAGGGGGCCTTGATGGTGGGGCAGGCGGTAAGGATGGTGGAGCAGGTGTAGACGGCACAGGTGGTGTTGTGTGCAGAATTCTGAAGTTGAAGGACTTTTCTGGATCAGATGTGCTAGCTGACTTTGATGGTGGATCAGGCACAGATGTAGGGAGTGGTGCTGAAGGAGGCGGTGACAAAGGCGAGGACGGAGGTGTTTCAGGGATAGATGTAGGAGAGTCAGGTACAGTTGTAGGAGCATCAGGGACACCTGTGGGAGCATCAGGTGGGGGCTGTGCTGGAGGAGGAGAGGCTGGACGAGGGGTATGTGTAGGAGTAACAGGAGTAGGAGTAGGTTGAGGAGTAGGCAACGGGACAGGGTGAGCAGTGGATGGACGGCTTGTAGGAAGAGGAGTGATGAACGAAACTCGTTTAGCCGGTGGTGGGGTTTGATGTAGAACCGGGTCAGGTCTTGCCTGCAACTTTCTAGTTCTGTTGTTTCTGGCAGGGACTAGGTCATTCGCTGGCGGTTTCGGTTTGTGTCTATTGTAGACATCAAAGTCCGGGACCTCAATGATGGGATTCGGTCTGCCTGCCAATTCGTTGATCTTGCGTTGGGTGTCTTGTCTCTATAATAAAGTAGCTAAAGCTACAGAGGCGCGCCAAGTGTGTCTCTTTAGACAGTAGTTAGTATAATTTAAACAGCCATAAAGTCTCGGTCTTGTGGACCTTCGAGTGGCTATACTAATGAGAGTAATGACCTGCAACATGAGAATATAAACTGAGCTGAGTGAGGTGTTGATACCTGTGCTGAGTGAGGTGTTGATACCTGTGCATCACCTGACTCAAGCAAGCAAAAGCCTGCTCAAGACTGCAATAGTAAACAAGTGCATAGGCACACACAAACAGAACAGTAAGTAATTGTGACTAAAAATTAAAAAGAATTAACTGATATACAAGAGCAAAGCAACAGGTCCTTCTGGCGCCTTCCTCAGCTTCGTCAGGCGCCAGAAGGACCTGTTGCTTTGCTCTTGTATATCAGTTAATTCTTTTTAATTTTTAGTCACAATTACTTACTGTTCTGTTTGTGTGTGCCTATGCACTTGTTTACTATTGCAGTCTTGAGCAGGCTTTTGCTTGCTTGAGTCAGGTGATGCACAGGTATCAACACCTCACTCAGCACAGGTATCAACACCTCACTCAGCTCAGTTTATATTCTCATGTTGCAGGTCATTACTCTCATTAGTATAGCCACTCGAAGGTCCACAAGACCGAGACTTTATGGCTGTTTAAATTATACTAACTACTGTCTAAAGAGACACACTTGGCGCGCCTCTGTAGCTTTAGCTACTTTATTATAGAAAAAAGAATGATGATGTATACTCCTGAAATTGCCAGCCAATATTGTTGTCCCCAGATGTACAACAAATGTTTGGTAAAATTGACTAGAACAGCTTCTATGTATCAAAAGAGCTATACGCGTGTATTCATAATTTATGCAGCAATACATCATATTATATAAAACTAAACTGTTTTGGCACCATTAATACTTAGCTAATTGAAATATACACTGTTTACAGCTGTACGCATGACTTGAATCACACTATATATAGCACCTTCAAAATATTTTTAGTCTGGAGTTGAAGGTTTTAAAAACATCTATCAGTCCCAGTGCCCCCCTTGCCCCACTTTTGTTCAACACCTATGAACAATATTTACTAAAATCATGTTAGTGTAACATTAATATTTATATTTCATGCCTATTTATAAGATTTCCAAAATACTTGTATAATACTATCTGGTTAAACCTAAAAACGAAAAGAATTTTTTTTTCTCTCAATACAATGAAATATTTTAAATTCATTCCACTGGAAACTGGTAAGTGACACAATTTTAATGTCATCAATGCTGTTGGGTCTTGAATCTGAAATGTATATATTTACATCTTAATTGAGTCTAGGTGGGTGCTGTACTAAGGTAGCTAACCAGCATGAGCATTGATTCTGGTGACAAAATTAGAAAGGAATTCTAGAATTCTCAAACTTGGTACAAAATAATCATAATTGCCCAAGAAGTAACTAATTGGTCTACTTAAGAAAAAAAGAAAGAATAATACGTTATTTTATTATTTTGTTTGTTGCTTCTTATACTGAAGTATAATTGGATGTTACTACATAATCTTATAACTTTGTTGATTCACAGATTCAGCTATTTATTAGTCATATACACACACTATGTACATACACTACGTACCGGAGTCTAAATGTAACGTGCTATTAGCATGAGTCAGTCTATTCTCTCATAATAATGATGCAAGCTTAGACAACGACTTAACAGCTATGTCAACACTAAGGCCATCTACGCAGCTGTGTGAATGACATTCTTTGCACTTCAAAAAAACAAACAAATAAAAAAACCCACCTATTATGCTGGTATTATTTGCACGATGCTTTGGCACACCTATTATGAGTGAAACTGTGCAGGGATAATTGGCCATGGTCTAGAGTCAGCTGGTGAAAGAGGATGTCTTACATACAACCATTTATGTCAAACAAGAACCAATGTATGTTAGATTTGAGGTTCACTAATTTATACAATAAATTAAATATAAAGTTATGGACGTACTGCGATGTCGGTTAATACAGTTAGTGGGGAAGATAGTCACGAAGTGTGAGATTTCAACTACTACAAACAGCAATTCCACATTAATAAGCTAGCTATTAATTTGATTTCAAATATTCTTCAAGTTTCTTATTATATTCCTCAGAGAACTGTAAATGAATGCCGTGCTTTCCTTTCTCCATCACCATGAGCTGACTGCCTTTAATGTGCTGGTGCAAATACTCCAGATGCCAAAATGGTACTATAGAATCTTCAACTCCATGGCATATCAATGTCGGACATTGAATTTTACACAATTCTTTCTTGCAGATATCCCCATCATTCTTAATAACCAGCTGTTTGAAGGAATCCATCCATTCAGACCACATGCTTTGGAAAGATTCACCATACAGCTTATGAAACCTTTCCCTATATTCGGGAATCCAAGCTGACACATCTCTAAGCGTTTCATGACAGTCTAAGTCTTCTTGTGTGGCAAAAGCTCTTGATCCTATAGTTGCAATCATTTTGACTTTGTCAGGATAGCGTGCAGCCATAAACAATGTAGT
>WLWD01004836.1_pt1 | contig 29593 bp, 16 predicted proteins | sample 6712731 | NCBI WGS metagenome assembly WLWD01 (sample SAMN12718690, study PRJNA576275) | sponge metagenome | isolation source: marine sponge | host: Mycale hentscheli | place: New Zealand: South Island, Marlborough, Capsize Point | collected 2014-11-01
ACCACTGCAGCATTCTGCATTTTTAATTTACTACATTAAATATGTTTACTAGAATTAATCAATAGATGAAAAATGTGACCCTCTATGGGAAAATCGGGCACAACGCGGCATGCGTAGACATCGCAAAAAGATCGATTTAGTTCTTAAAATTGTATTAAATAAGCCTAACGAAGGGAACGGTTGGGTGATATATAGCGGGAATGGCTAAAGCTACGGCGATAAAACTTGGAGAGCTTAATATCTGCTTGTGGAGGAGTGTGCAAGTGCAAAAACAAAATTGTTCGTTGGGGCTGGTTGTGCCCGATTTTCCTGTAGAGGGTCACAAATGTTTTAATCAATTTATATTTATGACATATGTTATGCATCAAACTGAGGTAGTCAAATACTTAATAAGCATGATGTGAGAAGGATTCATATTTTACACCATCATGATACTATAATCATCAGTCAGATTTCAAATATATATAAAATTTGTATATAAAATAGATCTATTAACCTTAATTGTTTATTATGCACTTGTTTGCTCATCAATTTAATAAATATTGCGTGCTGCAAACCACCATAAAAAACATAATTGAAATAGTTGAGTCCTTCTACATGTATATTAATCTTTCCTCATGACACCTTGAAGTATTCATGGACTCTGTTATTGCCAAGATACCTTCAGGATCTGGCCATTTTAAATATTAGATAAATTAATAGATGTGGAAGATGCCACCATTAGTGAAAATAATCTTTTTCTATATATCTTTTTGTGCTACGAACATTTCAAACCTTTACCAATTGTATTGTTGCTCTCATTATACCACATTATTGCAAGGAAATGAGTGAGTTTTTGTTCTATCATTATTCATATATTGACATATAATTGACGAGCGAGCGTAATTTAAAAACTCGGCCATATTTTTAGTAGCTTTGAGCGTTAGAAGTTAAAATCAATCATATAACAATTGTGTAGTTTTAGGCTCGCTCGCCATTTGTGCTCAAGCACATCACTAGTATAATATAAATGAATATTATTCTAGAATAAAAATAGCAAAATCTCCACAATGATCTAACATCATCTAGCTGACATTATTCACGGATAAAACAAGGAACATTCTGGGAAAAGGAAATTTTACATCTGTTAGAGTTGGAGCCTATGAGCATTATTACTAAAGAGTGCAAGAGACAACTGTTGACTCATTGCTAATATATTTGCACTAAATATTATGACATACACAAAACATTCATGATAGATAGTTTACACATACTAACACTAGTTGTGTAGCTCAGAGCACCAGATCTTTAACCTAGACACAGTTTCAAAGAACATAATGTGTTTACAGATATGCTCATATCTATAGGTGATCACTCATTAATGATATTTTCAGTTTAATCAAGAAATATTCAGACCAGATTGTTTTAATATTTAGATTTATAATAATTAAGCTATTGCAGCTATTGCGATAAACTTTTTCTATTTTAGATTTTATTAAAACAGAATGTACTTTAATTACAAATGATAAATTTATACAGTAAAAGTAAATACAACAAGCTAACAAATGATATGTATAAGATAATTGTAATGTAAATACTCTCACATCTACTAAAATTATCTGGTTACCTTTAGAAAAAACTTCACTAATTATCAGCAATACATGTTAAAGTACATATGCAGAGTTATATTTTGTATCAACGAATAAACCCTTATAAGAGGTATGAAAATCGCAATTTTTCTCATTCTAACAGCCATAATATTGTTAATTTAAACTAAACACAACATTTTGACTTCTTGCCAAAGTCCTCTTCATTAATCAATTATAACTATTTCAGCTGAGACAGACTGAATCATTGAATGAGGACCAAAATTTTTGACAAATTGAATACAAACAAGAACATTATTGTGTAGTATTCTCATGCAAAAAGAGATACAAAAAAGACCATTAGCCATCACAGATAATTATGTTAAAGTTAAAATGTATTTTGTAAATAAATTATTGATCTCAATATTCATACAAAAAACATTTGAATTGTGTTTAATTATAATATTCTAGAAATCATAATGATAAAAATTGCAAGACTTCAGTAAAACTTCTTTTTAAAGACAATTTGAGAAGAAAAAACATTAAGACTATTTGACATTTCAGATATACTGAAATTAAATTTTTTTGTAATTATATTATTGATCAAAATATTCAAGCAATACATGTTTCAAGTGTATTTGATTAGTCTAGAAATCATAATGTTAAAATTTGCATGTCATGATTATTGTTCAAAGTTTTGTACTTTAGATGACCATCTTGTCACAGCCTAGACGATATCATCGTGCTACTGCTTTTGATATTTCTTCTGAGCTCACAGAAATAGTAATATTTGGAGGGCGTGATCAACACAATCACATTCTCTCAGATACTACAATATTAAGATTAAGTAAGTTTTACAAATATAAAAAATTAATTCAATTTAATTATTAATATGTATTATACGTATGATATTTTGTTATTTTGATAGTTTTATTCATCTAATTATGTAATATAGTAAATAAAATGTTCTAATACCATAGCCTAGTCATTTTCAATACAAAAAAGTGTGGTATTATATTAAAATTTTAGTGCACTAAACAAGTCCAACTATATAAAATGCTATTTACGTGGTTCCCCCCCCCCCCACTCCCCCAGTTTCTCTCATTATATTTTATTCCGCTAAACAAGTCCAACTATAAAATATGCTAACTAAATGGTCCCTGGTAGTATCTCTCATTATAGTTTAGTCCAATAAACACGGCCAACTATAAAATATGCTAATTAAGTAATTCTGGACTGGTTCCCCTCCTTCGATATGATCAGGTGAAGATGCCATACCATAAAATATGCTAATTAAGTGATTCTGGACAAGTTCCCCTCCTTCAATATGATCAGGTGAAGATGCCAAACTGTAAAATATGCTAATTAAGTGATTCTGGACAAGTTCCCCTCTTACAATATTATGATCAGGCGAAGATGTCGAACCGTAAAATATGCTAATTAAGTGATTCTGGACAAGTTCCTTTCTTCGATATGATCAGGTGAAGATGCCATACCATAAAATATGCTAATTAAGTGATTCTGGACAAGTTCCCCTCCTTCAATATGATCAGGCGAAGATGCCGAACCATAAAATATGCTAATTAAGTGATTCTGGACAAGTTCACCTCCTTCCATATGATCAGGTGATGATGCCATACCATAAAATATGCTAATTAAGTGATTCTGGACAAGTTCACCTCCTTCCATGTGATCAGGCGAGAATATCGAACTGTATAATATGCTAATTAAGTGATTCAGGACAAGTTCCACTCCTTCAATATGATCAGGTGAAGATGCCGAACCGAAAAATAAGCTAATTAAGTGAATCTGGACAAGTTCCATTTCTTCGATATTATCAAGTGAAAATGCCAAACTGTAAAATATGCAAATTAAGTGATTCTGGACAAGTTCCCCTCCTTCGATATGATCAGGTGAAGATGTCGAACTGAAAAATATGCAAATTAAGTGATTCTGGACAGGTTCACCTCCTTCGATATGATCAGGTGAAAATGCCAAACCATGACATATGATAATTAAGCGATTCAGGACAAGTTCCCCTCCTTTAATAATATCTGGTGAAGATGCAAAGCATAAAATATGCTAATTAAGTGAATCTGGACAAGTTCGATTCCTTTAATATGATCAGGTGAAAATGCCAAACTGTAAAATATGCTAAGTAAGTGATTCTGGACAAGTTCCCCTCATTCGATATTATCAGGCAAAGATGTCGAACAGTAAAATAATGGTCATTAAGTGATTCCGGACAAGTCCCCCTCCTTCGATATGATCAGGTGAAGATGCCGAACTGAAAAATATGCTAATTAAGTGATTCTGGACAAGTTCCCCTCATTCGATATGATCAGGCAAAGATGTCGAACAGTAAATTATGGTCATTAAGTGATTCCGGACAAGTCCCCCTCCTTCCATATGATCAGGTGAAGATGCCGAGCCAAAAAATATGCTAATTAAGTGATTCTGGACAAGTTCCCCTCCTTCCATATGATCAGGTGAAGATGTTGAACAGTAAAATATGCTAATTAAGTGATTCTGGACAAGTTCCCCTTCTTCGATATGATCAGGTAAAAATGTCGAACAGTAAAATATGCTAATTAAGTGATTCAGGACTGGTTCCCCTCCTTCGATATGATCAGGTGAAAATGCCAAACTGTAAAATATGCAAATTAAGTGATTCTGGACAAGTTCCCCTCCTTCAATATGATCAGGCAAAGATGCCGAACTGAAAAATATGCAAATTAAGTGTGATTCTGGACAAGTTCCCCTCATTCGATATGATCAGGTGAAGATGCCAAACCATAAAATATGCTAATGAAGCAATTGTGGTCAAGTTCCCCTCCTTCCATATGATCAGGTTAAGATGCCAAATCATAAAATATGTTAATTAAGCGATTCTGGAAAGGTTCCGCTCCTTCGATATGATCAGGTGAAGATGCCAAACCATAAAATATGCTAATTAAGCAAATTTGGACAAGTTCACCTCCTTCCATATGATCAGGCGAGAATATCGAACTGTAAAATATGCTAATTAAGCGATTCAGGACAAGTTCCACTCCTACAATATGATCAGGTGAAGTTGCCGAACCGAAAAATATGCTACTTAAGTGAATCTGGACAAGTTCCATTTCTTCGATATTACCAGGTGAAAATGCCATAAGTGATTCTGGACCGGTTCCCCTCCTTCGATGTGGTCAGGTGAAAATGCCAAACCATAAAATATGCTAATTAAGAGATTCCGGACAAGTTTAACTCTTTCGATATGATCAGGTGAAGATGCCAAACCGAAAAAATAACTGATTAAGTGATTCAGTACAAGTTCCCCTCCTTTAATAATATCAGGTGAAGATGTCGAAGCATAAAATACGCTAATTAAGTGAATCTGGACAAGTTCGATTCCTTTAATATGATCAGGTGAAAATGCCAAACTGTAAAATATGCTAAATGAGTGATTCTGGACAAGTTCACCTCTTTCGATATGATCAGGTGAAGATGCCAAACCATGAAATATGCTAATTAATTGAATCTGGACAAGTTCGATTCCTTTAATATGATCAGGTGAAAATGCCAAACTGAAAAATATGCTAAATAAGTGATTCTGGACAAGTTCACCTCTTTCAATATGATCAGGTGAAGATGTCGAACCATGAAATATGATAATTAAGCGATTCTGGACAAGTTCCCCTCCTTTGATATGATAGGTGAAGATGCCAAACCATGAAATATGATAATTAAGCGATTCTGGACAAGTTCCCCTCCTTTGATATGATCAGGTGAAGACGACGAACCGTAAAATATGCTAATTAAATGATTCTGGACAAATTCCCCTCCTTCAATATGATCAGGCAAAGAAGTCGAACAGTAAAATATGCTCATTAAGTGATTCTGGACAGGTTCCCCTTCTTCGATATGATCAGGTGAAGATGCCAAACCATCAAATATGCTAATTAAATGATTCTGGACAAGTTCACCTCCTTCAATATGATCAGGTGAAGATATCGAACGTAAAATATGCTAATTAAGTGATTCTGGACAAGTTCCACTCCTTCGATATGATCAGGCAAAAATGTTGAACAGTAAAATATGCTAATTAAGTGATTCTGGACAAGTTCCCCTCCTTCGATATGATCAGGCAAAGATGTCGAACCGTAAAATATGCTAATTAAGTAAATTTGGACAAGTTCCCCTCCTTCGATATTGTTCGGGGTGTGTAAAGTCCCGAGCAGGTTCAATTAAAATGTATGTGTTCGAAGGACCAGGCTGACAAGATCCCAATGGCCTCGGGAGAATCACAAGTGCAGCCGCTGTCACCTATGACAATTGCAGCCTTACTATGTAACCCCAAAAGTGGCTAACTCCCCTAATGATGGTAAGAGGTTTGGGCTTTAAACTTATCGACAAAATACATAAGAATTTACAAGACATTAAATGTAGAACACGTAGTCTGAACCTGCAGTGGGTTTGCAGGTCCTAAACCACATGTATGAATATGATTACAAGCATAAAGTGTTCGACATGAGTGTGTGGTGAAAGTGTTAACATGAATGTAGTAAGGGTCTGTGCCTTTAATGTTCAATGCCAGGGCTGGCCTCAGGTTGATGTTCTTCCTGTCTGGGCTGAGTCCCAGACATCCTCCCGGGGCAGGATTGATTGTCGGTAGATCCGTCTGTAGTGAAGAGGATGAGTCTGTTGGCGGCTCTCTTATATGATTTCCCTCGGCACCTGACTTGTGCTGCTCTGACTTCACCGTCATCGCCAGGGAAGACTTCTTCTACAAAAGCCAGGGGCCAGTCTCGAATTCGCAGGGTTTCGTCTTTAACGTAGACGAGATCGTTGGCTGTTAGCTTGCGTCCTTGATTGTTCCACTTGGAACGTTGGGAACATGAGGCAAGGTATGTGCCCAGCCATTGTTCCCACAGGTCTGACGTTAGCCTGGAAACTAGATTCCATCTTCGCAGACTGGAGATCTTTCCTGTAGGTGGCCGTGGAGTTGGGGGAGCTTTCAGCGGACGTCCAACCAGGAAATGCCCTGCAGTCAGATAAGTTCTCTCTGATACATCATCGCTGTGAAGTGGAGCTAAGGGGCGAGAGTTGAGAATGGCCTCGATGTCTGTGAGGAGTGTGTATAGCTCTTCATACCGAAGAGCATGCGGCTTCAGGTTCTTCCTCAACAACGTCTTCATGGACTTGACAGCCGCCTCCCAGAGGCCTCCAAAATGTGGAGCTCTGGGAGGTATGTTGTGCCACTGTATGGAATTGTTACTGGCAAAGCTGAAGACGGCTTTCCTGGTGCTAGTGGATTCCGTGAGTTTCTGAAGCTCACGGATCTCCTCCCGGGCACCAAGAAAATTGGTCCCGTTATTGGAATAGATGTGTGATGGACAGCCTCTCCTGGCTACGAATCTTTGCAACGTGGCGAGGAAATCGTCAGTAGACAGAGACGAGCTAAGTTCAAGGTGAACTGCCTTAGTACACATGCAGACAAAGACAGCTGCGTATGTTTTTACTAGTGTGGGTTTACGGGTGTATCCCTGTCTGATGACAAAGGGACCCGCAAAGTCCACACCAGTGTTGTCAAAAGGTGGAGCAGGCGTAGTTCGGTAAGAAGGTAGCAGACCCATACGTTGCTGGAGTGGGATGGCATATGCTCGCTGGCAAGAAGGGCAGGAACGGCTGATGTGTTTCAGGAGATTCCGGAGGTTGGGAATGTAGTATGATGAAGACAAGATAGATGCCAATGCAGAGATACCCGCATGACTGTAGGTGGAATGAAGAGTGCTCACAAGGAGCTTAGTAAGCTTCGACTTGGCACTCAATGGAGTCAACTGGCGAGGAGAAGTAGGTGAATTAGGGTCTCGAACTCTACTGTTGACTAGAAGATGACCGTGTCCAGAGAGGACGACGGTGGACTTGGAGAGGGCGTGATTCTTCGGGAGTCTGGATTCTTTCTGCAGAGCTAGGAAGACTTCAGGGTAGGTCTCCAACTGAGCCAATCGGAAGATGACATGCTTGGCAGTAGCAACTTCTGCAGAGGTAAGTAGATCTGACTTCAACTTGACAGAGTTCCTTGGTCTGGAGTTGCTGGCAAACCAAAGAATCCAGGCAACGACCTTGTTCAGGGTATGGAACGATGAATAGCGATTCCACAGGTCAGAGAGAAAACATCTCTGTGAAGGATCAGGTTGTGGGTCAGGTTGAATGGACAGGCAGTGAACTACGTCTACTGGTTTGGAGAGCTTGTGGGTAGGCCATAGATGAAGGGGGAGAACAAGCCAAGGAGGTCCCGACCACCATAGCGATGATGAAGCTAAGTCTGGAGCTCTGACTCCTCTACTGGCTAGGTCAGCAGGATTGTCAGAGGACTTGACGTGTCTCCAGTGATTAGGAGGGACGAGGTCCTTGATGGTATGTACTCTGTTGGCCACGAAGTGGACTAGTTGCGATGGGCTCTTCGGCAACCAATACAGGACGATCTCACTGTCAGTCCACGCATACACTTGAGATGGAGGGATTTCCAAGAGAGAGCTGGTGTGGCTAAGCATTCTGGCTAGGAGGTGGGCACCAAGAAGTTCCGCTCTGGGTATGGTGATGGGTTTGACAGGTAGGACTCTGGCCTTAGCGATGACCAAGGTGGTGGAGGTGGTGCCATCCTTGGAGACGGTCCTAAGATAGATGGCAGCACCATAGGCTACAGAGGAAGCATCACAGAAGCCGTGAAGAGACTGGAACACAGTTTTTCCTTGAGAGGGAGTTAGTCTTCTCGGAATGGCTAGGCTGTTTATGGCTGGCAGATCCTCTATCCACGTATCCCATCTGTCCTTGATATCTTCTGGTACAGGTTTATCCCAGGGTAGAGATCTCTTCCAGGTCTCCTGGAAGAGGATCCGTGCGGGAATGATTGCTGGCGCAAACAAACCCAGGACGTCGAAGACTCCAGCTGTTCCGGAGGCAATGACTCTCTTTGTGATTGCTGCATCTGATGGAGCGGTGGGAGGTGTGGAGACATGGAGGGTATCCTTTTCTACGTCCCAATGGATGCCTAAGGCTTTAGGAGCTTGGTTAGGCTGGGAGAAGGTTAGAGATGTGGAGTCCTTCTCAAGTAGATGGTCTGGAATACGTTGTTTAAGTTCAGGTGAGTTGGACCTCCACTTTCTCAGCGTCATTCCTGCTTGAGAAAGGAGGTCACATAGCTCCATCCTCAGCTTGTCCGCGCTGTCCACATCGTCCGCACCAGAGAGATAGTCATCGACGTAGAAGTCGGACAGGATGGCAGAGGAAGCAGCAGGATGAGAGGAAAGTGATAGATGTGCCAGAGTGTGCAATACCTGTGTAGCCAGGTAGGGTGAGCAATTCACTCCAAAGGTCAGACGCTCCATCCTACAATCCACAATGGAACGATCTTTGGCTCTCATGAGGAAGCGGTGGTAGTCACGTTCAGATGAGTTGAGAAGAATTTCGCGAAACATCTTGGAGATGTCCGCGGACAATCCAACCTTGTGACGTCTGAACCTTATGATGATGTCAGGTAGAGGTGGATAAAGATTGGGTCCAAGTGGTGGTAAGAGGTTTGGGCTTTAAACTTATCAACAAAATACATAAGAATTTACAAGACATTAAATGTAGAACATGTAGTCTGAACCTGCAGTGGGTTTGCAGGTCCTAAACCACATGTATGAATATGATTACAAGCATAAAGTGTTCGACATGAGTGTGTGGTGAAAGTGTTAACATGAATGTAGTAAGGGTCTGTGCCTTTAATGTTCAATGCCAGGGCTGGCCTCAGGTTGATGTTCTTCCTGTCTGGGCTGAGTCCCAGACAGATATGATCAGGTGAAGATGTCGAACCATAAAATATGCTAAATAAGTGATTCTGGACAGGTTCTCCTCTGCTAAATAAATGATTTTTTCCTCATTCATTATGATCAGGTGAAGATGCCAAATCAAAACTTGCAATCAATATATATAATATATAATATTCACAATAAGTATACCGCATTCCCTGGCTTTTTTTTAGTAATTAGGAATTTTTTTTTGTGTGTAATTCAAGTAGGTGTTCCTTATCTAAGTGCTGGGCACTGTTGAGCTGATAAAAGTAAAATCTTATAGCTTTAATTTTCTCACTCTAACACACTCTGCCACCTTTAGATTCATAAAAAAGTGTGTCCTGCACACTACTTTGTGAGCACACTTGTATTTTAGTGTGCTCAACACACTTCTTACAATTAGTGTGATTGCACACCATGCTTGATAAGGCTAAAAAGTGTGCGCTTTTTACAGTGTGGACATGCTTCTGCAGGAGCTATAGAATCTTGTACTTTTGACAGTGAAATATATTTCTCCAATAGTGAGCATTGTCGTTCAGTGGTTAATGAAAGTAATGACTTGGAATAGAATGTAAATAAAATATCTAGTGATGAACAAGAGTTTGAGTGTTTCGATGAAATTTCAATAAATTGTAATTATTAATTCCACCATCTTTTCTAGTAATTGTGATGAACTTCAACCAATTCGTTGGAGATAAAGATATATTTCTTTGATCACTTTTACTGCAAAGCTAGTTCATAACATGACTTTAACAATAGTTAACATAGTACATAGCTACTTATATTTCTAAATGTTGAACGGGTATGGAAGGCCGACCTACAATGGATGGACAGAGAAAGTCTACGTGGGGTTGTAAGGCCCACTCGCAATGTAGGATTTGGTAAAGTATCGACAACTCAGTGCACTGGCTCAGAATAATGCACTGCACCGCTCATAAAGTTGACGGCCTTAAAGACTCATGGGGGAGAGTCCACTTCCCTTTAGTGAACTATGTTAGGTTATAGAATAATAACACAAACAATAGTTATCAGCACCAAAGAGGCAGAGCTAGCAGGCTGCCTATAAGTGAAATGATACAGGAAAGCATGAGTGGTTAATCTATGAATATAATTATAAAGTAATTTGTATGTGTGAATAGCTTGCTAATTGTTAAGAGTACGTTGCTAATTAGCTAAATAGTTCTGTGTGCCTTCGGTGACTATAGCAGTCCCGAACATACTGGGCGGCAAGGTGGTAGTCAAGGTTTCTTGTCTTCTGAAGTATCAATCATCACGAGTGGTGCTAGCTTGGTTATGGCTCGTTTGAAGGTACCTCTTGTGGTTCGAACTGTGACAACCCGTACCAAGCCATCAGAACCTGGATGTACATCGATAATCCTTGCAGTAGGCCATGATCGCTCGAATAGATCATCATCTTTAATTAAAACAATGTCTCCCACTTTCAAAGATCGTTGGGGTTGATGCCACTTCCCCATCTTCTGGAGAAGCTGCAGGTATACAGTTGACCACTTCTGCCACAAGTACTGTGACAAACTTTGGCAGAGCTGCCAATGCTTTAGGAGAGTCATTCTGGTGTTGCTAGGTGTGGTTGGTAGAGCCTTGAGTGACCTACCAATCAAAAAGTGCCCTGGGTTAGGATCTCCTCTCCATCCGTGTGTGTAGATTCCATCCTAGCCAGTGGACGACTGTTCAACATGGACTCAACTTCAACTGTGACTGTCATAAGTTCCTCAGGTGTGAGACAATGTGGTTTGACTGTCTTGAGGAGCAGGTTCTTCATCTGACGCACTCCAGCCTCCCATATTCCTCCGAAGTGGGGGGACCTTGCAGGGGTATAGCGCCACTCTATCCTCTGGTCGACTAGGTACTGGTAAAGAGCTTCTGAAGGCTGCATCTGATCGAGTTTTTGATAAGCTTTTTGCAGTACTCCTAGAGCTCCAATAAAGTTTGAGCCATTATCACTATATATAAGTGAAGGTCGACCTCGACGACCAATGAATCGTCTCAAACATGCAAGAAAGGCCTCTGTGGTGAGGTCTAAAACCACCTCTATGTGCACAGCTCTTGTTGTGAGGCACACAAAAATGCATAAATAGCCAGGAATCATTGTTGGCTTCCAGACGTGGCCCATTCTCAGTTGGAGTGGACCAGCGAAGTCTACTCCCGATTTCTGAAAAGGAGGAGCTATAGATAGACGACAGGAGGGCAGTTGACCCATCAATTGACTGGCAACTTTGGCATAGTGACGACGGCATACATAACAGCCTGCAGACACCTCTTTAGCCAAACACTTAGCTCCCACTATATCAAAGCGTAGTGAAATCAGTCCTACTAGTGCTGTTGGTCCTGCATGTAGTGATGTATTGTGGAGATGAACGACCAAAGTTCGAGCCAGAGGGTCCCGTCCATGTATAATCACTGGATGCTTGCTATCATAAGGAAGTGAGGAATGCTGCAATCTCCCTCCTACCCTCATCAATCCATCTGTCCCCAGCATGGGATGACGTTGTATGATAGGACTGGTGGTCCTCACTGAATTGCCTTTCTTCAAGTCTTCAAGCTCAGTTGGAAAGGTTCTTTGCTGACTGGCTGAGAGGAGAATGATTTCAGTAGATTCAATCTCTTGTACTGATAACCTGCTACTGAGGTTTCTGAGTTCTCTATCGTTTATCCTCACATTCGCCGTAAAGCGTTGCAGCCAAGAGTAAATCCGTAGAGCCTTTGGGTAGGAGCTGTATCGATTTGCAAAACTGATGCCAAGGGCTTGTTCTTCCTTGGTTTTGACTACACTGACAGTAAGCACATTAGTGGTTGTTTCAAAAATGCCGTTGTGACTCTTCCAACTGGTTAAATTTGGCCATTGGAGTTGATCTTTAGTGAGCCAATCTGGTCCCTGCCACCACAACTTTGAGTCTACTAATTTCTGCGGTGAGACACCTCGTGAAGCAAGGTCAGCTGGATTTGAATTGGTTGGGACATGTCTCCAGTGATCACAAGAGAGGTTACTGATGGCTTTTGCAATCCTGTTACGAGCGTACAGGTCTTGTTCTCCGGGGCCAGCAAATAACCGACTGAGAGTGATAGTACTGTCTGACCAGGCGTACACCTCAGAGAGAGGGATATTCAGCAATGGTGCTACATAGACCAAAAGTCTACTGAGAAGGCATGCTGCACACAATTCTAGCCCCTTGGGATAGTATTAGGCTTCAAGTGTGGCACTACCTTCGACTTAGCCATGACAATGGCTGTTAAAACTGAGTAATCAGTGTATGTGACTCTGACGTAGACCACAACACCATATGCAGTACTACTGGCATCAGCAAATCCATGTAACTGGAAGTGATGAGGAGTCTTTCCTGCAGTGAGGTAGCTTCTTGGGATGGGTTTGTTTGAGATAACATGGGACTCTTGCTGCCAGGTTGACCAAGATTGAGCAAGCTCTTCCGGTGGTGTCTGATCCCAGTCGCACCCAGACCTCCAAAGCTGTTGAACTAGTAGTTTGAGCTGAAGAACTGCAGGTGTGAAGAATCCCAAGACGTCGTAGACTCTTGCTATAGCTGAAGAGAGCTGCCGTTTGGTGGGATTTGTGATGGTGGAGGGTGGAGGTGTGGGAATGTGTAGATTATCTGAGGATGTGTTCCAGTGGACTCCTAGTGCTTTGTGTGAATCCTTGGGATTGTGGAACACTTGTATCCGCTCAGTTTCCCGCAAGTTTGGTGGAATAGAGTCCAATAGCTGTGGGCTGCTTGACCGCCACTTCCGTAGAGTCATCCCTATTTCTAGCAGTAGGTCATTCAGTTGCTCCCTCAATTTCATGGCTGCGCTCACAGTACCTGCACCAGTCAGGCAGTCATCGACGTAAAGGTCGGCTTTGAGGACTTTCGCTGCCAGTGGGTACTTGGAGGAGTAAACTTCAGCAGCTTCTCGCAACACTCTGGTAGCCAAGAATGGCGAGGGGCCAACACCAAAGGTGAGCCGTAACATCCTCCAGTCTTCCACCACTCCTGATTCATTTGTCAACAAAAATCTGTGATAATCTCGTACTGAGGGATCTAGAGCAATTTCCCGGAACATTTTTCCTATGTCTGCAGTCATGCCAATGGCCTTACTTCGGAATGTGATAAGAACTGTTGAGAGTTTAGGATACAAGTTCGGCCCCTTCAGAAGAGTGTCGTTAAGTGATGCACCAGATGAAGTCCGAGCTGAACCATCAAATACCACTCGGAACTTGGTTGTAGTAGATTCTTCCTTGAGTACGCCCAAAGTGGGAAAGTAATAAGATCTGCCAGGAGGTGGGCTGAGTTCAGCATCAGGAACCTTCTCAGCATGAGAGCGACGGGCATAATCCCAGATAGCATCCTGAAAATCGTTATGGAGATTCTTTTTTTGTAGACACGCTAGATTAGTGAGGTGTCTCTTGAGCGCCATACCCCTAGAATGTCCCAGGATGGGAGGGTTAGCTTTGCGTGGCAGTGTAACCGAGAATCTCCCATCAGGCAGACGTGAGTGGGTCTTACAGAAGTTCTCCTCAGCCAAAGCATCTTCCTCCGTCAATTGAACGTCAGAAATGGACTCATCGGGCATGCCTTCAGTCTCCAAGAACAGCAGAAGTTCCTGTGCTAAATCTGATTGTTGCTGCATTGTGATATTACAACGAGTGTTGTTGTCAGTAGGGGATTTCGAACCTTGACATCGTCCAGAAATTACCCATCCAAAGTATGTGTCAATTGCGCATAGGGCCCGATCAGCTGAGTGACGAATCTCTGATTTAGTAATGGTTGGCATGTAATTGCTCCCTATGAGTATGTCGATTTTTCCAGGGGAGTCTAGAGATGGGTCCGCTAGCTGTAGACCTTGAAGCAGAGGATCTTGACGTAGCTGAGGGAGATAACCTGCTGGGAGGTCATCTGTTATAGACTTGACCACCAGTGCTGTCATTGTGTGTAGTGCCATGCCTTGTTGACTGGTTAAAATAAAATTGAGTTCAACCTGAAACTTTGCAAGAGGTGTATCAGTTTGCTGGAAGCCAGTTATCTTGACAGGGAAGTAGTGTTCAGGAATCCTAGCCTTCTTGACGAAGCGTTCAGTTACAAAGGTCAACCCAGAGCCACTGTCAAGCATAGCTCGAGCTTCAAAAACCATCCCATCCTGCTGTACTCTTGTCAATGCAGTTGCATATAGAATCACTTGACCTGGACATAGTTCGCATGTGAGCACTGTGGGAACAGAAGCAGTTGAGGATGTAGAAGTGGGTATGTATCCCAAAGACTGAAATGGAGTGGCTGGTACTTGCATAGTGTAAGGCGATGCTGCAGAGATGAATGGAGGCGTAGATAACATAGCAGGTTGCTGATATACGGTAATTGGAGGTGCCAATACTGGTGTTGTTAAGCTATCCATTGATGGCCCTGGTGCCGATGCTGGTGCTGTTGCAACATTTGTTGAAGTTCCATGTGTTGACTTAGACCAATTATCACCACGATGCAGGAGTGAGTGATGGCGCTTGTTACAGACTCTGCATGTATATTTACTAGAACAGTTCTTCCCCGAGTGTTCTGATGAGAGGCAATTCACACACAATTTGTGCTTCTGCTGTAGCTGTTGTCGCTGTTCAACACTCATGGATCGAAATATGTGACACTGGTACAAATGATGATGCGATTCACCACAAGCTTTGCAAGTAGAACTCTCTTGAGTGCTGTGAACCTGAGTTCGTGGAGTGCTGGTAGACTTCTTGCTCAGGGATGACTGTGATCGAGCTGAAGAAGAAAATGATAGGCTATCATCCATGTTATTGAGGAGGCCACGACGATAATCTGAGGCAAATTCCAGAAGTTTTTCTCCAGGGGGCACTTTTCGTTCCTTCACTGATTCCTTCCTCCAATCTCTGTACATGGAAGGGTGCATCTTGGCTTCCCAGACTAAAGCCAAAACAGTCTTGAGGGAGCCATCTGTGTAACGCTTGAGTATACTGTGAGTTGTCTCAAATGCTGTTAGAGATTGGCCAATACCATCGTGGGACAGCTCATGCCTGTGAGCCATCCAGTCTGCAATGGCAGATCGGCAAGCACCACGCGGTCTATCAAAACGTTCAATTAGCCTGTGGATGATATCATCATAGTTGTTACCTCCGTCACGTCCAGTAGTGATGATAACCCGTCCCTCCTCCGACTCCATGGCTCTCTGCAAATACTGGAGCTTATCACTGTCAGTTAGGTGTCGCTTCGAGATGCCATTAGTAAAGTCCTCAAAGAAGCGCGGCCAATGACTGGGATTGCCACTGAATGTAGGGAGTTCTAACAGAGCAAACCGAATTGTGTCTGAATTATGCTCAGTTGAAGCAGTGCTGTCAGATACACAGGGAAGCGAAGGAGACGAAATGTGTCGAAGAGCTTCTTTGCGAATAGAAGAACAGAGTTTTTCAAGAGATTTCATAGCATCCATGAGCTCTGTATGCTCAGGAATTTCACTCAGTGCAGAGAGGAGTTCCTCATATTCTTTGTCATACTCCTTGATCCTAGCCAGAGTGTCTGCGTTACTTAAACTGTCAGAAGAAACCATGTTGTTAAAAATGCGATCTAACTTGCAAACACTTTTATATATCCGTAGCGTCTCTAAATGTGTTTCAATGTCTTCTTCTAATTGTTGGATGAATGCACAGGTCTCAGATTCTTCTGTTTCCTCCTGTGTATATGTATGAGAATCATGATCCTCTTTGTCTCCAACAAGACGTAGAATCTTGTCTTGTATTCTCTCATACAGTTCACTATGACCTTTCAGCTGCGTGAGAAGGTTCTTGTACTTAGTAGACATGGATGACTTGAGAGAGCTGTCGACCTTGAGCCTATCAAAGTCATTGCGAGTAGCAGTGATCCGGCATTTGCGGCTGCTTCGCATACGCTTGAGCTTCTATATGTCATCACAGTTATCTATCTGCTGCAATTTATCAGTAGACATGATGAAGTCAAAATCCACTCTGAAGTCCTTTTGAGGCTTGGCTACAAGCGCTTGGGCTATAGTCGCTTGCTCAGTTAGGCGGCAGTCAGAGGCTTGACTTGTAGTGCTAGTTAAAGGCGAATGTCTAGGATCTGTCTGTGAATTACGGCGAGTGATGATGCCTTACAGAGCAGATCCGGCTCGAAGGACCAATGAACGGGTATGGAAGGCCGACCTACAATGGATGGACAGAGAAAGTCTACGTGGGGTTGTAAGGCCCACTCGCAATGTAGGATTTGGTAAAGTATCGACAACTCAGTGCACTGGCTCAGAATAATGCACTGCACCGCTCATAAAGTTGACGGCCTTAAAGACTCATGGGGGAGAGTCCACTTCCCTTTAGTGAACTATGTTAGGTTATAGAATAATAACACAAACAATAGTTATCAGCACCAAAGAAGCAGAGCTAGCAGGCTGCCTATAAGTGAAATGATACAGGAAAGCATGAGTGGTTAATCTATGAATATAATTATAAAGTAATTTGTATGTGTGAATAGCTTGCTAATTGTTATGAGTACGTTGCTAATTAGCTAAATAGTTCTGTGTGCCTTCGGTGACTATAGCAGTCCCGAACAAATGTTTCGTGCACATATACAATGTATTAAACTGAAGAATAACAATGTTCTTTCAATTGGTAGTATGGGTTTAAATTTTATTAGAGCATTGATGTGATAAATATAATTATATAAAATAACCGGAACTTTTTAATTAAACATTGTAATTAGTGGAAGAGGCAATATCATCTCACGAGTTACAGAAATAATGAAAAACTATAATCTTCAGTGAACCCTACTGATTTTTTTTTTTTTTTTGGTTATGCACTTAGCTTGCTATGAGATAAATAGTAAGCCTACCCATTTTAGCTGTTTGGAAAAAAAACCTTTAAGGGTTAAATATAAGTGGTAGTGACTATTGATTATTTGGAAAGCAATCAAATTTTCAAGATGGGTAAGAATAACTAAATCAAAGGATTCTGTTTATCAAGTAGCGTTTCCAAAGTACGCTATGTTGCCAGAGATCTAATTGACTCGACAATTAGAAAATGGATTTTCAACTATAAACTATTGTAAAATAATTAGCATACTTTATTGTTGGACGTGTTATGTATAAAAGGCAGTTTCAGATACTTGTCGACTGAATTCAGCATTCATACTTTGCCAGAAAAAGAAATTATATTATTATTATTTACTCATTAGATGTATTCTCTCTCTTTCAAATGTTAACAATACAAAAACACATGCTTGGGATTTGAACTCGGGCCACTTGCCTGTATTCATACTTTCTCTGTCCTAATCAAATCTTCCTTTACTGTCTAGATCTAAGATCTACTTTTGGCAGTAAAAATGCTTACTCAAAACTATATCATTTTCTAGCTAAGGTGCTAAAATACTATTATAAGTATTTTCCTTTGGCTATACTTGTAGATTTCTGATGGCAGTCTAACTAATTTCTGTAGCATTTTACATTTACTTTACCAGCTTAGAGGTTTAGTGATCTCTAGTGACTGTTTAACTATACTAGTTATATTACATTAGTAGTACAAACTGTAATTATAGTATTTATTTGTATACAATTTGTTTGAATTTATAGAAAAAGTACAACTTTCAACAACTTCTACCAAGTGGAATGTATCAGAAATCATTCATTCTTCAGGATTGAGAGATAAATATAGACTAACAGAAAAGAAATTACTAAAAAGTAAGATTGCAGATTAAGGTTGTAATTTATGGATTGGTTAAATCGAAATGATAAAATAATGTTACTGGTATTGAGTATTTGTCATAGCTATGCGTTTCATTTTAGTCTTTTGCTCATTTTGAACATGCATCGCGAATACTTTCATATCACATGGTTGAATCTGATGGTAATATTTTCAACAATATTCATACACAATATGTAGTTAAGATTTAATCAGATGATTCTATTCAGAAAGATACTATATTCTAATTACATACACAATATAAATAACAACTGCAGAGCTAGTGGCATTGTTTAAGATATTTTTCAATACAATGCATTTGATTTTTTTTCTTTATAAAACTGTCAATGAGGTAATCATAAATACAAATGCTAAGGTTTGACTGATATTTTTTAGATTAATATCTTTACCTTTTCTGTTTGTTTGTGGTAATAATTAGTACAAGATACGTCTTGTTTTTAGTTGACGGTAATAATTTAAATGCCAAGTATTATATAATAATGGCATAACTACTATACAGACATAGAGAAAGGTTCAGATGAAGCCACAGCATTATTGTACAACTTATTAAAATCTTGGTTTTTAGCATATGGGTAATAACTTCTTTAGTGTGCGTCTTTGAGTTTATCTATTTAATTATCTGTTTGCTGCTTTGTCTTCTTGTCTGTTAGTCAGTTTATTGGTAAGCAATTCTGTCTGCTTGTCTATTTGTTTATCTGTTTGCTTATTTGTCTGCTTGTCGGTCAGTAAGTTAATTGGCATACATGTCAATCTGCTTGTCAATAGAATATGATCAATTCAGGGAGAACTTGTTTTTGTTATTATTCTGTTTTGCTTCTGACAGATATAGGCCAATTTATGATCCGATTATTACACATCTGTAACCCTTATGTTTAACGTATCACGAATCCGGGACTAGCATTTGCTAATGGTTTAATTAGTTTGACTATGCTTATAATATGTGACCGTCTACAGGAAAACTGGGCACAATGCGGCGTGCGTAAATATCGAGAAAGGATCGATCGATTTCTTAAAAATGTATTGTTTCAAGCCGACGGAAGGAAACAGTTAGGTCTATTATAGTGGGAATGACTTAAGCTACGACGATAAAACTTGGAGAGCTCAATATCTGGACGCCGACAACTCTGTAAGTGCACAAAAAATTTTTTTCGAAGGGTGCCACGTTGTGCCCGGTTTTCCTGTAGACGGTCACATATGTAGAGAAATAAGTAATAAAACTTTTAAAAGTCATATGTTCTTATTGTATTAAATAAACACCTAGATAAAGAAATTGAGAAAGCCTGTCAAGAAGCCATACAAAAACAGACATGTGTGGACTTATGTGTAGGACGAATGAATTTTGTTGGTCTTCCAAGATCTGGTAAAAGTTCAACTCTACATCGACTACTTGGAGATTTTATAAACATTGATCAATCTAACATGAAAATTAATGAACCAAGCACTGGAGTAGCTGAGAGAAGGCAGCTATTCATTCAGAGTATCAGTAAGTCATTTGGATTTGCACAGCAGGGGCAATGGACCAAGAAGGACATTGTAGGGGAAACTTCAATTCTTAATGAGGTTATACAAGAAGCTGTAGAAAGTAAGTAGAACTTGTACAAAACTTTAATAAAGCTGCTGGCTTTAATATGTACACCTAAAGTTTATCATTCATAGCTGCAAACTTAATTAAAGTTTTGATTGTTAGCAGAACACATTTCTCTTGATCACAATCAAATAATATCATTAGTTGTATTTGATCGTTAATATAGTCCACCTATTATGATGTGTGCATTTAAGTTGATGGGGATTCTATTTATTATTAGTGTTTTGGATTACATAATTCATGTTCTTCGCTATGAATATTATTAAAGTTTAATTTTACCATTATTAATATGAATATGACAACAGCAATTTACTTTTACCAATAATAGTTTCTTTAACACATTTTCGATTATTATCCTGTAGTTATAATAATGTGTTAAAATTCTATTTAATAAATTGAATGGAATAATAATTGAATTTGATTGATCATTTTATGCAGAGACCAAACCGAAATTCCAAATCAAACTAGATGTATCAGCAGCTGAAGAAGTTATAGATGCCCAATCTTCAAATGATGCTACGGAAATGTCTTTAAACACAACTGTAGAAGATATAAGAACACCGGCTGAAACATCAGCACCTTCTGACGATGAGGACAAGTTAAAAGAATCACGTGCCATCAATGTAGCTGAAATTTATCCTGCTTATATTGAAGCTGCAGCAGAACACAATGAAGAGAAAGTAAAGTATTTACTGAAAGACACTATATACTTGATAACAACTGATCATGGAGGCCAAACTGAATTTCTAGACCTCATGTCTCGCTTTCTAATGGGGGCTTCTTTACATCTTATTTTCAGTCGACTCACTGATTCCTGGGACTGTGAGTTTAAAATGTATTGCACCAATGAAGATGGAGTTTCTACTGAGGAAGAAGACTCTATAGTAACTCTAGAAGAAGTTACCTTTCAAACTCTAGCTAGTATAGCATGCATGAAGAATATGAGTGACAAATTGACCTCAAATCAAGCCTCTAATGCTGACTTGGAGAAAGCCAACATAGTTACTAAAGCTATGTTTGTGGGAACATTTAGAGACAAAGTGTCTCTGTCACATTTTAAAAAACGAGATCAGATTCTCAGAAAGAAAATTGAGCAGACGGAATTTTACCACCAAGACATTGTCGAGTATGCCTCAGAAGAATTCCTGACATTAGCACTGGACAACAAGAAAGGAACAGTAGAGGAAATCAACACAGCAAGACAAACTTTTGAGAACTGCATTAAGAAGAATCTAGGTAAAGTTCACATTCCTTGCTCCTGGTTGATGTTCAGCATTGTTCTGCGATCAAAAGGAAAGCGCACTATGACACTTGAAGAATGCAGTGATATTGCAGAAAGTTTAAATATTGATTTATCTTACCTAACCAATGTCCTATGGTTTCTTCATTATCATGTTGGAACGCTCCTGTACTATCCAGATGTGAGAGTCTTTGAAAACATAGTTATTTGTGACGTCAAGGTTAGCAATTACTTTATTTTATTTTGTTTTTGATAATTTACAATTGGATATATTATTAATTGAAGTGATTTTAACATTCAACTAATAACTGCACTTACATGCACTTGTTGTTTTAAAAAAAATTCTCATGTTTTGTTATACTTGTCTTACACTAGTATATCTTTCAAATGCTGTTGTTTTCATTAACAATTAATAGATAGTACAACAATAACAAATGAAAAAGCTTGCATAAAACTTATGCTTTATGCAAATAGCCCTGGGTTCGATTCCAGGTTGCAACCAAATATTTTTTATTCTGTATTGTTTAATAAAAAGCCTGTAAAGAAGAGAGAATACATCTAATGAGTATTATAGGCTTAGAAAGAAATTATGAAGCTTTACATAATGTTTCAACTATGTGGCCGATCTATTAGTACTAGAACTTAAGATTGTAATGCTTTTCTATTGAACTATTAAACAATTTTTCCTATCTGAAAGTACTTTTGTGTTTTAAAACATCTATCTCATGCTGAATGTGTTTGTACAAATAAATAAACCAACTGAAATTGTATTTCACTTAATTGCTGTTCTATTTCACTCTCTTGTAATACTTTACTTTCCCATGCTAATTCAATTGAACAGTAGTTCTGTTTGCATTATGAATAGGCAATGATGTGCAGTTCAATTATTCAAACATAATTATTCTCCATAATTTTTTTAATAATATCCACATATTCCTAGTCTTCTAATCGCATAACTGACAAGATGTATACACTTTATTATAGTTCAATTGAATTAAATTTTCTGTTCAACAAATTATTGTTCAGGTGATCTTTGATGCTGCAACACAACTAGTAAAGAAGACGTTTGTTTTCAGTAAAGCTGGACATCGAGCAGCAACAGCATTTAAGAACAAAGCTCAGTTCACAAAGGCAGATCTACTAGAAGCTACCAAAGAAGATGTAAAGGATTCCATTTCTATGGAAATGCTAATCACACTTTTTGAACATCATGATATCTTAGCTTCCCTTCCAATTACAGAAGATAGAAAAGAAATTACTTATTTTATGCCCAGCATTCTTAGAAGTGCTACAAAAGATGAGCTCCAAAAGGTTCCTGTTTCTATAGATGTGGCTGCTCTCGTGTATCGATACAAGTGTGGCTACTTACCATTAGGTGTCTTCTCTTCTCTTATTATAAGCCTGGTTTCAAACACAGAACTTAATTGGACTTTCAAAGAAGACAGTCCCTGTCGCAACAAGATTGAATTTCTAGTAGGAAAGGACTTGGACACTGTTACTATCCTTAGCTATGCCACATATATTAAAGTGGTCCTTTACAGAGAATCTCATCCAACAACACCCACTTCTGTAGTCTGTGCACACATCAGAAATACTATCACTTCTATGTTGACACAAGTCAATAATAATCTCAAGTACCACAATGCAAGACTTCAATATGGATTTGAATGTACAGACCATCCATCAGAAATACAATCTTTTTGGAATTTTTTATTGAAGCGATCAGATGAAATTCCACTTCATTTATGTATACTAGAAGATGATACCTCTTCTAAAATGAAGTGTCTGAAGGACCCAAATATTACTAATATAATTCCACTTATAGATTCAAGACAGACAATTTGGTTTCCTATTGTAAGTCAATAATTTAATTCAAGTCGGTGTTAAAGATACTATATTATTTATAAACACTATAGAGACAATATGAGGATGTATTGACTACTGGAACATTTCATGAAGGTATTCATGGTAAATCATAACTATCTAGCAATGGAGTTTTATTGAATATTGAATTAACTAGACAAAACATATATCTTAATAATACATTATTATGCCTCTAATTAGAGTGATATTCTTGCTGCCTATCAACTACACAAATTGTTACTTATAAATAAATTGTTGTTTTCTTATACTTTTACTTTTTAAAATTTATGTAGCCATATTTACATTTTTGCTCACTGAGTTTACACATGTTCATATTTCAGAACTGACAGTTGAAGACTTGGGTAAGGTGTATGAAGAGCTCTATGAAGGCAGAGTGCAATGGAAGAACATAGGCCTCAAGCTGGGTCTGAATATCACTATGCTAGACAGTATAGAAATCGACCGTCATTATAAAACAGAACCCTGTTGCCTAGACATGTTGAAGGAGTGGCTGAAAAATGGAACAAACAGAAGCTGGAGTGCACTAGCGGATGCTATGGAAAGTCCAATAGTTAGTCTTTCAAACATTGCAGCTGCATTACGAAAAAAGTACTGCAATTAACCTTTTAATGTTTTCATTAGTATCCAAAATGTATTGTTGTATACTTTAAATTTGTATCTGTTTTTATCTGTTATTGGCTAGTGTTTTCATTTCCTGTTTTAAGTACTGTAATCCAATGATAGTATTTATTTTTTCTTTGCTTTATTTTTGTCACAATCATTAATTTAGTTTAGTGCCACACTGATGCCACTTTAATAAAATCATTACTTCATATAAATTATAACAGATCATAGCCACTCCTAATCTTGCATTGCCCGACCCTTAATCTACTGCTAAACAGTGAAGAAGTCAAGTGGCATTAATAAGTAGCAAAAGTTCAAAAACAGATTGGGTTGTCAAAGCACTTAGCTAATCACATCCACTTTCTTAGGTTTTAGTGAGGTAGCCAGAACTAGAGGAATGGCTCTATGTGGAACATGCAGCAAAAAATATTAGGATAAGGAAAGGAATTGCAGCTACAAGTAATTTCTACATCACAGATGGCATAGAAATGCTCTTGGAACACTACCATTTGTGTCCCGATGTTTACCTAGGAGGGTTTTCCATGAGATGGCAATTTCATTAGCTGATTGCGGAAAACCAGGTATGTAAAAGAGAATTTTAGAAGCTATAACAACTATCTAACCTCTCAAAATTGAAACTGAAACCATTACCGTATCTAGATGTACTCTTACTCTTACTCCAAAGTTGGGCAATGTTAAAATTGCTTAGGTATTAACTGCGGAGCATCCAGGTATGGTTAACTACTACATTACTTTTGAACTGGTAGTATGTATACTGATGTTACCAGATCCCTTCCCAACACAGTGGTGTTTGATACACAAGATTAAGCCTCTTCATCATCAGTTAATAATATATTAGAAGGCCTAGCCTAACACTTTAAATTTAACAGAAAAAGGATTACACTGGTATGTTACAGCTGTAGATGCTTGAAACATAATTGTTCAAAACTTATTTTCTTAACTATAACTCAAGATTGTTATATCAGATATTGGTTTGGTTTGGGCTAAAGCCAAAGTGTTGCTTTAATAGAGCTACTCTTTCTTGGACATCCAGAGCTTTCTGCAAGACAGAGAGGGATTTAAATGTTGCAGTAGGCATAACAGTAGGCTAGTGTAAAGGCAGTTACAATCATCTAGCTACAAGATGAACTGAAACTATTAAACCAACTACAGAAGTCCAGGCAAATTTGGTGGAAGGCGTGCAGGAAAAAAATATTATTACGTGCTACGTTTATTCGAGTGGAACTCAGTTACGGTAGCCTGTGGACGGTCCATGTCATTTAGCTGAATTGCTCAAGCTTTTCGTCCATCAGGTGAATTTTCCAAGTTAACTAGAGCGAGGTTACAGCAGTCAGTGAAAATGCATTTAGGCATGATTTAGGCGTGACTTAGGCGTGACTCTTCATGAGTGGGTAGCTATATGTTTTGATATCTTTGTGTGAAAGCTCAGCTCTAAGGTTTGATTCAGTGTTTCAGAATTTCTTCATGGCATTTAATGTGTTCCAAAGCGTTGAGCTAATAGACTGCCAGTGGCATTGTTGAATAGATATCTATGCTAAAAATTCGTCAGGCTATTATGTACTGTTGCGTAGACATAGGCGGTTCTGTGCATCTTGAACTACCGTCCCACAGGCCCTAAGTACTTCGCTGTGCGGGACGCTAGACCGATCAGTGCTTCCTCCAGCAGCGTCTCGCAAAGATACTGCATTGTCTCGTGGAAACCTTTTTCCAGTTGAGTGTAGGTAAATATTGCCAGGTTAAACTGCAAGTGAGAATTTAGCTCTTCAAAAGGATCTTGACAATTTATTGTCATGGTGTCAATCTTGGAAACTTTCTTTAAATACTTCTAAATGCGCATACATGAACGTCTCCCTATCATCATCTACTAACAACACTTAAACCATCAGTAATGATACAATTAAAACAGTAACTCAACAGAAAGATTTAGGTATTTTACTCTCTGATAGTTTATCTTGGTCTGTCCACATCAAACAAATATGCTGCAAAGCTTATAGGTCTCTGTATTTAATTAGGCGAGCAATTCCTTGCACATCACCCATTAACATTAAGAAGTCCCTCTATCTATCACTTGTAAGATCTCAGCTGACCTACTGTTCCCAGCTATGGTTTCCCAACAAAATACAAGACATTATCTTATTGGAAAGAGTTCAACAGCGTGCAACTAAATACATTTTAAATAATTATAATAATTATTTCTTACAAACTAAGACTTATTCATCTCAATATTTTACCATTAATGTACTACTACAATTACTAGACCCATTATTTTTTGTTAAGCTTAAGAATCCGTCTGATTCATTTAATGTATTTAATCACGTCACTTTTCATTCTGGGTCCACAAGATCTTCATCTAATCGTAAATTAGAAATTAAGTTCCAACGCACCTCCACTACACGACATCAATATGTGACCGTCTATGGGAAAATCGGGCACAACGCGGCATGCGTAGACATCGCAAAAAGATCGATTTAGTTCTTAAAATTGTATTAAATAAGCCTAACGAAGGGAACGGTTAGGTGATATATAGCGGGAATGGCTAAAGCTACGGCGATAAAACTTGGAGAGCTTAATATCTGCTTGCCGAGGAGTGTGTGAGTGCAAAAAAAAAATTTTTCGTCGGGGCCGCGTTGTGCCCGATTTTCCTGTAGACGGTCACATATTTTAATCGCATATCTCTACTATGGAACTGTCGGAGGGGGCGTAACTTCCTCCGAACCGATTGGTGGGTGTGGCGCAGATGTTGCTATCGCCCGAAGGACCAGGAGTTCTGTGGCCTATTGGCGCCGAGTGAGTCAACCTCGCAACCGCTGGCTTTCGCTTGCAGTCTTGAAGCCGCACCCGCAAAGAGCGCACTCTATAACTTGGCTAGGGCTATAGTATAAGTATCACAGAACACGCCTTGCGGTCTAATTACATTATTTAAGTAGTGAGGCACGGTGATATAAAGACGGTGGGTTGACCGAGCTATGAATATAATTATGTGTATATGGAAAGGATTGTTACAGGTAGTGTGTGCGCATGACCGAGTTCGCTGTGGAGGAGAGAACCTGCCGTGAAGAAGGGTGGCGCAGCCAGCCAGCATCCTCAGGAAGAATCTCCTGTGAAGGTCTTGATGGCGCCTGAACATCCTGGGGGGGAGAGAGTGCTGGTCCTCTGCGTTGAGTTGTAGATCATCTGGAGGAGTGTCATCTGCGCAGAGCCTGACCAGCATGTGGACGGGTCTCCGATATGTGGGATCGGAACACCGGATGTCCACTGCCCTGGTTATACCGTGTGAGACTGGCCGAGTCGAGTGAGTCTGGTGAGACTGCTGAGTCTGGTGAGACTGCTGAGTCGAGTAAAACTGCTGAGCCGAGTGAGACTGGCTGAGTCGAGTGAGATTGGCTGAGTCGAGTGAGACTGCCTGAGTCGAGTGAGACTGGCTGAGTCGAGTGCGAGCGAGACTGCTGACTGACTGTGAGTCGAGTGCGAGCGAGACTGCTGACTGACTGTGGAGTCGAGTGCGAGCGAGACTGCTGACTGACTGTGAGTCGAGAGACTGGCTGACTCGAGTGAGACTGCTGAGCCGAGTGAGACGGAATGAGTCTGGCGAGACTGCCGAGTCGAGCCAAACTGCTGAATCCGAGGAAGACTGCCGAGTCCGAGGGAGACTGGCTGAGTCGAGTGAGACTGCCTGAGTCGAGTGAGACTGCCTGAGTCGAGTGAGACTGGCTGAGTCGAGTGAGACGGAATGAGACTGTGAGTCGAGTGCGAGCGAGACTGCTGACTGACTGTGAGTCGAGTGAGAGCGAGACTGCCGACTGACTGTGAGTCGAGTGCGAGCGAGACTGCCGACTGACTGTGAGTCGAGTGCGAGCAAGACTGCCGACTGACTGTGAGTCGAGAGACTGGCTGACTTGAGTGAGACGGAATGAGACTGCTGAGTCGGGTGAGACTGTTGAGTCGAGTGAGACTGGCTGAGTCGAGTGAGACTGCTGAGTCGAGTGAGACTGGCTGAGTCCAGTGAGACTGCTGAGTCGAGTGAGACTGGCCGAGTCGAGTGAGAGCGAGACTGCTGACTGACTGTGGAGTCGAGTGCGAGCGAGACTGCTGACTGACTGTGGAGTCGAGTGCGAGCAAGACTGCTGACTGACTGTGGAGTCGAGTGCGAGCGAGACTGATGACTGACTGTGAGTCGAGTGCGAGCGAGGCTGCTGACTGACTGTGTGAGTCGAGTGCGAGCGAGACTGCCGACTGACTGTGAGTCGAGAGACTGGCTGACTTGAGTGAGACGGAATGAGACTGCTGAGTCGGGTGAGACTGTTGAGTCGGGTGAGACTGTTGAGTCGAGTGAAACTGCTGAGCCGAGTGAGACTGCTGAGTCGAGTGAGACTGGCTGAGTCGAGTGAGACTGGCTGAGCCAAGTGAGACTGGCTGAGTCGAGTGAGACTGCTGAGTCGAGTGAGACTGGCTGAGTCGAGTGAGACTGCTGAGTCGAGTGAGACTGCTGAGTCGTGTGAGACTGGCCGAGTCGAGTGAGAGCGAGACTGCTGACTGACTGTGGAGTCGAGTGCTAGCGAGGCTGCTGACTGACTGTGGATCGAGTGAGAGCGAGACTGCTGACTGACTGTGGATCGAGTGCGAGCGAGACTGCTGACTGACTGTGGATCGAGACTGCTGACTGACTGTGGATCGAGTGCGAGCGAGACTGCTGACTGACTGTGGAGTCGAGTGCAACTGCTGACTGACTGTTAGTTGAGTGCGAGCGAGACTGCTGACTGACTGTGAGTCGAGTGCGAGCGAGGCTGCTGACTGACTGTGGATAGAGTGCGAGCGAGACTGCTGACTGACTGTGGATCGAGTGCGAGCGAGACTGCTGACTGACTGTGAGTCGAGTGCGAGCGAGGCTGCTGACTGACAGTGAGTCGAGTGCGAGCGAGACTGCTGACTGACTGTGGAGTCGAGTGCGAGGGTGACTGCTGACTGACTGTGGAGTCGAGTGCGAGCGAGACTGCTGACTGACTGTGGAGTCGAGTGCGAGCGAGGCTGCTGACTGGCTGTGGAGTCGAGTGAGACGGAATGAGACTGCTGAGTCGAGTGAGACGGAATGAGACTGCTGAGCCAAGTGAGACTGGCCGAGTCGAGTGAGACGGAATGAGACTGTGAGTCGAGTGCGAGCGAGAGTGCTGACTGACTGTGAGTCGAGTGCGAGCGAGACTGCTGACTGACTGTGAGTCGAGTGCGAGCGAGACTGCTGACTGACTGTGGATCGAGTGCGAGCGAGACTGCTGACTGACTGTGGATCGAGTGCGAGCGAGACTGCTGACTGACTGTGGATCGAGTGCGAGCGAGACTGCTGACTGACTGTGGATCGAGTGCGAGCGAGACTGCTGACTGACTGTGAGTCGAGTGCGAGCGAGACTGCTGGCTGACTGTGGAGTCGAGTGCGAGCGAGACTGCTGACTGACTGTGGATCGAGTGCGAGCGAGACTGCTGACTGACTGTGGATCGAGTGCGAGCGAGACTGCTGACTGACTGTGAGTCGAGTGCGAGCGAGACTGCTGACTGACTGTGAGTCGAGTGCGAGCGAGACTGCTGACTGACTGTGAGTCGAGTGAGAGCGAGACTGCTGACTGACTGTGGAGTCGAGTGCGAGCGAGACTGCGGAGTCCGAGGAAGACTGCTGAGTCCGAGGAAGACTGCTGAGTCCGAGGAAGACTGCTGAGTCCGAGGAAGACTGCTGAGTCCGAGGAAGACTGCTGAGTCCGAGGAAGACTGCTGAGTCCTTGCATAGCTGATGGATTTCAGCGAGGTCATCCAAAGGAATGTCGCAGAGCGCAGAATCTTTGGTGAGGCGCTCATACAGGGTCTTGATTGAATTTGTTATTGCTCTGGTGCCTTGCTCTATGAGAAAGGTGAAATCTCAAAGGTGAAATCTGAGCAGCAATAACCAGAGGTCAAACAATTGAAGTCCTTCAGTTTGGTGGAGCTTCTGGTTCGAACGGATCGTCGATCAGTCGAGTCTCAGCGCGGGCGTGTTGACAAGAATCAGATCCGGCTCGAAGGACCAATGTCGGAGGGGGCGTAACTTCCTCCGAACCGATTGGTGGGTGTGACGCAGATGTTGCTATCGCCCGAAGGACCAGGAGTTCTGTGGCCTATTGGCGCCGAGTGAGTCAACCT
>WLWD01000081.1_pt1 | contig 29585 bp, 23 predicted proteins | sample 6712731 | NCBI WGS metagenome assembly WLWD01 (sample SAMN12718690, study PRJNA576275) | sponge metagenome | isolation source: marine sponge | host: Mycale hentscheli | place: New Zealand: South Island, Marlborough, Capsize Point | collected 2014-11-01
CCCAAAGTGCTACCACTCCCATTAAGTAATCCACTAACTATCAATACCTTATTCCTATGTTAACATCATACTGTCCTCCCCCCCTTTTTTTCCCTTTTTTTTATTTTTTTTAATCATGTTGTGTGTCACACGTATCATTCTAACATAGTTTATTAGTGACACTGAGTTCAATGCATCCTTTCCATGCTATGACCCTAGCGAGACAGTTGTCCTGGCCATCTTGCTGTTATTGGAGGTGAGTGGGGCGAAGGGCGGACTAGCGATCTCGCCCTGTAGTCCCGGTTGCTTGGGAAGTTAATGTGTGGGTGTGCTCCCCCACAGCTCCGGCATGCGTGGGTGTCGGCACCGTGTCTGTTTGCAGCGCCCTTCATTATATCACCTACAAAGTTCTGCTCGAGGGCCCTGGCGACAAATGGGCAGTGGCGGCGGTTGAGTGGGCATGGTTGGAGGTAGCCAATTCTGCCATGGGTGGGTCTGGATTTCAGGGACAGTAGGGAGCCGAGTGGTCATCCTGCAAGCAGAACTGGCAGTGGGGAATGGCTTTAGCCCACCCAGTAAACGCTTCACTGTAAAGGCGGGTGTCTGTCACCTACCAGTTGAGGTCACGCCTGGCTAGCGCCTCCCGTCGAAACTGCCGATCATACAGCATCCATCTCCCTGGCTCGTAATTGCGCTCCACCCGGATGATCTAGGCCTGGTATACAAACAGCTCCGGCACCTTCTCCATGAACCTGGAGGATAGTGTGGCCGCCATGATTGAGAAACGCTCGACCTATTGTGAGATATCGGTGACGGGGAGCCTGGCCGAGGGTGGTGGACGTCCCGGCGTCTGGGGAATGTCTAGATCAGCCGTCACCTCAGACATTTCCAAAAATTCCAACTCTAGGATTCTCTTGACCACTCTCTGTGGGAGGGACGCCATTGGGTTGAACGGACCTGGCGCATGAATCTGTGGCTCTCGTACCGACCATACTCGGTGCCATCAGTGTTGTGCTGGGTGTCGCCGATACTGAGGCTGCATAGGTGCTGGCGGGCGGGAGACCCAAAGCTGCTGATGCCAACATGTCAAGACTAGAAACTGGGGCTGAGGCTGCAGAGAAGGTTGACAATGTCATCCTGGTAGGTAAAGGTGGCAGTGAGCTCAGAGACAGTGAGACCCCTGGCAGAGAGAGGCGTTGGCTGTACTCTAGTTCTTGTGGTGTCCATTGGCAGAGAACCAGGGTGATCACCTGCAAGGTGACATATCTACCAAGCTCTGAGTACTACATTTCTGCCACCAGCTCAATTTTCTTTTTTAATGTGTACTTTAAACCACTCCCCAGACTTGAGCTACTACCATACCGTACACTGGCTAGCCACATCCCACCATCCTCTAGCAGGGATTCCCCTACCACAATAATCTTTTTTTTTTTTTTAATTAATTTTTTTTTTATGCCAAACTGGCAACCCTCTATCCTACACTACCCTAAGAGTCATACCTTGTGAACTGGTTGCTGAACTTGAGGTTGATGAACAGCAGCCCTGGAAGTTGCCACGCTAGTGGAGGACCCGCCCAATGCTGGAGCAGAATATAACATCAGGATAAGGCACTAGCCACTCTACCTGATCTGAGGTGAACTCTGGAGGAGTGGCCATCCCTGCTGGGGGTTACTGTAGAGCTACTACTTGAAGTGGTGAGCCCAGACTACACCTGGGAGGTAGGTACTACAACTGAGGGCCGCTTGTACTTGTACATGCTACATGCGTTCTGACTAGTCTGAACCTTGCCAGGGTGTTGCACAGTGCGCTTGTATCCACTGTGCATGCGCTACCCACAGTCCGCCCTCTGTCTACCCCACCCCCACCCCTCACAATGGAGCCCCTTGGTTAACTACATTAAACTACATTTAACTCTCTGACCATGGTAGGCATATATATATATATATATATATATGGCGTGAGTGAACTACTCTTAGACCATGGAGTGTGTATATAATTTTATTAGGTACCTGTTACCGTATACACTGTGCTACAGGATGACTGATCTAGAGGAGTATGCAAAAAGATAAAAACAGTTCTGATGTTAAAATTGATAGCAGTGACAGTAGTAACAATGAACAGGAAATGGAAGAGGATATTAGTGAAATTGCCCGTGCTATACAAGTAAGTTCACTTGCAGTTCACCATTTGTTGGAGAATTTTCCAGACAGGGTTCCTTCCAGACTAAATGGAAAGCCTGGACAATGAGAAAGTCTTGATTTAAAGCCGGCATACCTAAAAACAAACAAACAAACAAACAAACACATGCTACTGCATAAAAAGTGAGGCTTTTGTGTTGATTCATAGTTTGAACACTATGACACTAAAATCAACCAGTACCTTACCATTTGTTCTTTTATTTATTTATTTATTTATTTATTCACAACAGATGCATACATACATTAATTCATGTGAGGGATGTTTGGGCTCCATAAACACTCACGTATATTGCACAAATTAGCTGCTAGAATATGGAAGTATCTGTAAACAATTGGTACACACTACAACTCGGACCTACTGGGAATTCAACTTTATTTTACGTCCAGTAAGCTTGGAAGTTCTCTGCTCGATCTACATAGTCAATAGAAACTGTATTTTAGTTCTCTGTTGTTGTATCCAGCCCGGCAACGTTGTTTACTGCCCGGCAACGTTGTTTACTGCCAGTACCATAGTCACGTTGCCACGTGGCTATAGGCGCTAATGGAGTTGTTAACAAGACGGTGTCCACAGCTGCGCACCAGATATTGAATGAGCTTCCGTGGTGAGACAGTTAACCTATTTTTCATCTTGTTCTTCATTTTTTGTAATTTTTTTCTCTCTCTTTTTTTTGTTTTTTTGTCTCTTTCATTTCCTCCCTTCTCTTTTTGTAATTTTTATTATTATTATTTTTTTTTGTTTTTTCCATTCCCCCTTCATTATTAATAGTAAGGTTGTTTGATTATTGAAATTAATATTTCTTACTATTTATTACTTCATGTTTAATAGCATGATATAAGGGTGGGGATGTATGTATTCTCCTAAAACACATGTCACGAGTTTTTTTTACTTTTTGATATTGAATGTTTAAGATGTAATACATGTGTGGTATGTATGCACAGAAACTAATTAGCTCAATATAACAAAATTGTATAAATGTCTGAACCTCCTATTCATCAAGTGAAGGATGTGACATTATTGGAATGTTGAGGTACGGTCATTATAATTAACAATATTCACGATTAATTGTAGCTCCCGAAACAAATCCCTACCAAGCTCTTGACAACAAGCTCTCAGATATTAAAAATAAAACTAGCCTGTTTATTTTGTCTGTTGATTTTTATTTTGTCTGGAAAAGGGTCTTCAATACCATGTAACTACTTGGCCATAATTTTTCTTTGCCAAAAAAGTCCCTGCTCATGCTACAACTAAGCATACAGGGACCATGTAGTGGTGAGGTGCGTTTGGATCAAATGGCGAGTGAGAAAAAAAAAGGCACACGTGTGTGCGGCTAATAAGGGTACTATTAAATGTACATATTTACAAGTATACCTGGTTTGTAATTACCACCTCTAATGCTGTCGCTCTTGCTCGCCACTTAAGATACTATCCCTATGCATCCTCAGTACTATCTTGTTCACGTCGCTTGCTCGTCTATTATGTAATAGATATTTACAAGCACGTGCTCCTGTTGCAATTGCTACTTACTATTCACTGGTCCTGCATTCAGTCAAATTGTATTTTGTTATATTGGCTACGTGTGATTGAAAGCAAATCCAGCTATTGTTTAATTGGCTGCTTTCACCAGTTTATTTTACATGCATGGACTACAACTGGTCAAAATGACATGAGCTACTCTGTCATTATTCTACCATCACACACACACACAAACACATGCACACACACACATGCACACACACACACATACATGCATGCACGCACATACATACATAAAAACTTCTCTTGCAACTGCTAGTGGTAATGCTTACCTGGCGGAGCCAGGATGCCTGCTCACTAAGCAGGCAACGTGAGCCTGGGTGCAAACAAAGCTCCTTGAGCCCCAGGAGAACATGCCTTTTCTCATAGCAAGTGGTGTGGGCACCTGAAGTCCCACCTGGACCATTGCTGTTTCATGAGAAAAGGCCTTGAAATTGCACCCCAGCAAATGCCAGGTACCCAATCACAGCTGGGTGGTGGACTGGTGTGGCTGGTGGGAGGCAGATGGAAAATTGCCTGAGTGGCTTGAACTCTGGGACCTCAGGGCATGAGCCAAGGGCATAACCACTACACCACACAGCCATCACACACATACATGCATGCACACACATACTTGCACACACATACATGCGTGCACACATATACAAGTACACTCACACTTAAATGTTTGTGTGCCTAAAATAATTCACACCAGCAATAACACAATATTGATAAGAACAGGTATGTAATAGCTATTGGTGTTGTGGTTGTTGATGAATACAATGTGACCACAGTCTCTATAGAGGGACTTGGACTCTCAACTACAGCTGACATGAGAGGAACACAATCATTCTTACTCAATAGAAAATGACCTCTAGAATCCTTTACAACAGTGTCCACCAGAGCGAACCTTCTAAGTGATATTTTATTATATTTGAGCATGGGCATGCAATTATTCATGTATGGGGTTTTCTAGTGCAAGATGGAACTCTTTTAGAACGTTGTATGTACATTTTTTTTTTGCAGTTCCTGACATGGCCGTTCCTATGATTGAATCCATCTCATATCGCCATGGATACAACTCCAGAATATCTCCCAACGAACCTCCACGAGGAAAGGCAAGTGATTAAATCCCTACCAAAATGTTTTATTTTATTTTGTGCATATTTGGGAATCTAGTTATAAATAAGCATATTTGTGTAAAATATATATTGTTTACAGTACCAAACTATCATTCAGGAAACGTAAGAAGTACTAAATAGGTGTTGTCTAGTGTTAAAGGTAGTAGACGGAGACTAGATGTAAGAGGCTATATGCTTGTTAAACTGGTAAAGGGTTATTAGATCAATTAGTTTAATCTAACATTGTTTATGTCATGGATTAGGTCAGTCACTCAGTGGGTGTGTCTGACACAATAACATAGAGAACCCTAATAAATAGAATGTTTGCCGTGGGTGGTGATCTTTACCATCTTCACATGACCAACTCTTGTTTGAAATGTGGACGTCTTCGCTGTTGTAGGTGGTAATAAATAGAGGGGAAAGGGAAATGGATGGGGAAAAGGTGAAAGGGAATAAATGATTATTTGTTGATTGTATTTCTTTGTTTTAGCTGCACGGCAACTTTGTAACGGATCCAGTGCGAACTTAATGATTAATACCCAATAACTACTGTCACTCATTTACCCATCACTTAATTATATTTTGTTGTTGTTGTTTTTATAATTTCATGTCAAATCCCTTCATAAGCCACTAGCTATATTTATTAGGTGTGATTATTGGATCTTTCATGCTTATAATAATTTCTATGTGTACATATTACAGTAACTTGACTTGATTATTCTGACATATTTGGTAAAGGGTCATCCTTTTCTTCATTTGTTGTGCTGCTTGTGTAGATTAACTTGTGGATTACTAGTCATAGAAGGTACAAACAGTGATGACTTGGGTTCCAACACAAATGGCAAGCAGAGCCTAGCTATTTTTTATACGACAAGGTTTTACTAATTTCTTGTTTTAAAAACCTACAAATTGTGTATATAATTAGAAGCGAGAGCAAATTGTGAGCTACAGCTTAGCATAATGTATATAGTTTTTTAATTGAAATGTTGACTCGCCCATTTAACGGCCATGTCGAGAAACAAACCTATCTTCCTGGGTCCACTATGCTTTTTATAAATCAAAATGTTTAGGCATTTTATGTCTGCTCCAAAGACTACCTGCTTTCAACAGTTCATTATGTACTTTGTCCCTTTTAATTTTATTGAGATTACCAACTTACATAATTATTGGGTTGCACATACCATAATAAAAACAAACAAAAACAAACAAACAAACAAACGGTAAGTGATAAGCATGGAATCTCAATTGTTATCCTAGAGAGTGTCTCGCTCACTTGCTCACTCACCAATCACTTGTAACAAGCTGAGGCTCCAACAGCCCCAAATCTACAGGACTCTCCTGAATATTTTAACTTTCTATCCTTTGTTTCAGAAGGTACCGACTCGCCACTTGTCCCCAAAGGTTGTCAGCTGAATTGGGAAGAATTATCATCCTGTACATTTACGACCGACGTTGTTCTAGACCTCCACTAGGTGTGAGTGTCGACGATACAACCAGCCACAATTACATCATTAATGTTAATCATTTCTAATTATAAGTGATGTTGTTGTGACCATATTTTTGATGTTATACAGGCAAGAAAAACAACAACAAAAAACAACAACAAACAGAAAAAACAATTTTTTTTAGCTATAATCAGTTTGTTACAATATTTGCACAACTAGAAACGTGGAGTAAGACTGCGCCATTAGAGGGGAGCTGCAAATAATTTACAGGGCAGCAGGACTTCAAGATAATATTGGAGGCACTGCATGCTGTTAGTTATTTGTGTTTGTGTGTGTTTATTCATTGACTTTATTCCTAAAGGATTTACATTGGATACACCGACTACGTCTCCTTGGATACTCCTAATAGCAGACATACACCTTACACTGGATCGAGCAGGGAAGGATACAGATCCAGAGAGAGGGAAGGGGGCGAGGGGGGCCAGACTTCCCTCTTCAAGCCTTATTTATTATTACTTATGAATATTCAATATAGTCACAATTAGTCCATTACATTACTTGGTAAAGCGTATAGTTGCATGCTAACTTATGCTCTTCATTCACCAATTAATGGCCAAATCATTAATTAATTAATCTGTTAAAGTTTTAACCTAAATATATTTGGACTCCTGCAGATGAAAGTACTTTTTTTCTCTCTCTGTCTTTTTGTTTCTTGTCAACTATTACGCTTTACCAAGTAATGCAATGATGACGCTTTACCAAGTAATGCAATGATGACGCTTTACCAAGTAATGCAATGATGACGCTTTACCAGCTCTTCTCAGCTCGTGAATTATTCATGAATACACACACTGCCGTCGGCCTCATTACTGACACACAAGTATTTAATATGTCATAATAATAATAATAACAAATAATAGTAATTATTATTGCATAAAACTTTCAGCTAAACCCAAAGGTGGTGGGTGGTGTTGCTAGATAATATGTCCCGCCCCCACCCCGGATCTGCTTACCCTTTACCTAACTGATTTAAATGGGCAAATCTCCTGCAATATACTACGCCTGTAATTGTACGCAATGTCCGAGTTTGATTTGGAGTTATTAGCGGCTGGTTTCTCGGCCATTCTCGGGGCTGAAGTGGTGATTACAGACGACACCAGTGTAAGAGGAGCTGGAAATCTTCAGACGGTCTCTATTCACAGCATTTTCCATCTTACTTACGTACCCATCCCTTTGGAAAGCGTAAATCCTGGAGAACTGTTTGAGATTTACGTCAAAACGCTAACTGGTCAACGAATAACCCTTCAAGTCACTGACTCTTTTACTATAGCAGATGTAAAAGCCGCTTTGGAAGTTAAAGAAGACATACCAGCAAGAAACCAGAGGTTAGTGTTTGGTGGCAAGCCCTTGAGTGAGGGAGAAACAGTGAAGAGTGCTGGAATCCCCCATGGTGGAACTATCTTTCTCATTATAATTCTGCGAGGTGGAGGACCTGAGATTCAGATCCCAAAAAGTGAGTTGGCACCCAGCTACGATTATGACTTCACTAAGGAAATCGACGACGGAACAAAGTACATGAGAGGCAAGTTTGAGTACCATCGGCCTTACGGCTGGTACCGCTATGCTCTTCATGTGCTTGGATACCCTAAATATGGAGGGGATAGCTGGCTTGGCCCTGGAGGAATACGTGCTGATAGTTCAGCCGAGGAGTGGCCAGTGTCCTATCATGGGACATACATGGACAGCGCTAAGAAAATTGTAGAAGGAGGTTTCAAAGCTGGACCCAGAGAGTTACATGGAAAAGGCGTTTACTCTAGCCCATCTCTATCAATGGTTTCAAATATTTACGCGCAGGAATTTAAGAGCAAGGGAAGCATTTGGAAAATAGCACTACAGAATCGCGTGAATCCTGCAAGCGATCGCTTGAAAATTGTACCTGCTAGTGAGACAGGTGTTGGTGCTGATTATTGGGTCTCAACTATGCATGATCCAGAGAAGAATATTTACGATGTGAGGCCATATGGAATTGTGATGCGTAAAGTATAAGTAAACATTTTCAAATTCCTGTTCAGCAAAACTCAACTGTGTGGTTTCTAATGTGAATCTTCAAAGATTTATCAAGTAGTTAGTCACATTGTACTTTTGTAAGCTACATATCCAATTATTATGGAAATATTGCACTAGTTAATATGAGCTAAATCTGTTGGCCTCAACATCATGCAAATAATAGTGGGGGGAAGGTGAGCAGTTGGAAGCTAAGAAGTTTGGGGAAAACCCCCTCCCCCCATAGATTATTATAGAAGAATGAGAGTAAATTGACAAGATATAAAAGTGTTGCTTATAATCTGATTTCATGAATCTCAATGGAGATAAGTTTATCTCTGGGACTTTAATCAGTTGTATCTGAACCCAAAGATGGTGGGTGGTGTTCCTAGATGTTGGGTGGTGTTGCTAGATGGTATGGCCCCGCCCCCACCAGTGATCTGCTAAACCCTTTACCTTTACCTCAGTTGAATCCATCTCCCTATAGCTAGCAACTTAAAATATTAGAGAAGTAATAATAGTAATTAACATGGTACAATTTTATATCTAGCTACACTCAGGAATTAATATAGCTTACTTTTATCATTCTAAAGAAATCATTTAACATTATGACAAAAAAAGAACAGCTATAACATCCCAAAAAGTACTCAAACTAACATGATATGACTCAAACAGAAAATAACTAATTGCTATTGACTAGTATAAAAATGATTATGTCAGATTTTTACTATTTTGCTACAAAATCAGCAGTGTTCTGGTGAGTAGTGACTAAACTTCAGTTTCTAAAATAGTCCCGTTCTCTGTCGTAATGACTGTTGTATATAGTGGGTAGTTGTGAATCTCAGAAGTATCTGGCTCATCGAAAAACTGCTCAATCTCAGCAGCAGTCATTCCTTGGTTCAATGGAAGACAAAAGGAGCTTGCGTCGGAGGATATATTATCACTCTCCTCTCCACTGTCATTTTCTCCGTCAATGCCTTCTTCAAAATAACAGCAGTTATCATCATTTTCCTCCACCTCCTCCTCCTCCTCATCATCATCATCACCCTCATTGTCATCACTCCACCACAAACCCTCAGATCGTGCAAAATCAATGCAGAAGCCCAAAGGGTCGCTTTCAAAAGCATAGCTAAAGCTGCCATGCCTGTATCCACACATAGAGCACGTGTCAACTGACTGAGTTGAACAAGAATGACTACTTGAGGCTTCGTCAAATTGAGATTCGGAAGATAAAGAACAAGTGGAGGTGGTAATAGAAGGAAAGGTCATCTCCTGTTCATTCTGCACATCCTCCAGAGCATTGGTATCTTGATATGACCAGGGATCAGAGTCCTGATGCAGGCTGTCCACGTCTACATGTACCGGGATATTAATTGCTGGTAAATAGTGATTTGTTTGAAGATAAGAAATATGGTCAAACTTGGTGGCATGAATTGTGTCGCTCGTTGTTAATAAAACCACAGAAGAAGGACCAGAATCGGGGATTATTTTAGTATGGACCTGAACAATTTCACAAGAAATAATACTCTCCCAGTCGTAGCTTGGTTCCACCATATCCTGATGACTGGACTCCAGAGTCTCATTTGCTTCAATATTGGGGAAGACTCCTGTGTCTGATTGTGAGCTGTCGCTCGCATAGTCCGTATCATCGGAAATGCTGAGTGAAACTTGGAGGCCAGCAATCAGAGGGTTCAATGAGGCATCTTCTACAACAACATCCTGTGGATTCAACAGTGGGATTTCTCTGATAACCGGTGAGTGATCGTGAACATCTAATGGTACCAGAGTGATGGCACTAGTATTATCAGAACTCACTCTGTTCTCTCCTGTGATTTCATTCTCACTACTAGGTGATGCTGCCTCCGGATGTTCCGTCTCCGCGCTTTTTTCGTTTTCGTTCATTTCTTTCTTTTCATCTTTGATAACTTTTCCATTTGTTGTCTTGTCTTCAGAATCATCAGTTACATTGCCTTTAACATTTTCTAATAATTGTGCCCTCTGCAATATTACAAAAGAGCAACATAAATAATGACAACCTACCATTTTTTAACCTAATATCTGGTAATAATGTCAATGCAAATACAAAAAAAATTCAAAACTTCAGTTGTCTTTAATTCCACCCTACCCACTTTTCTTCATTTCATATATTCCTTACTAGTAGATGAGAAAACATTAGGAATGACAAGAGTGAGTGTGGTGGGTAGGGGAAGAATAGAAATATGTTATTTTCAGTATATATCCGCATTGTTTTATCTCAACTTGTGCTTGAGTAGACAAAACACACTAATACTAGATAGGCCACCACATTGGCATGGCCACCATGATCGGTACCTTACCAGCAAACTGCTCTCTTGAAGTTCCCTCTGTGAATCTATCCTATCAGCAATCATGCTTCTTCTTTCCTCTCTCTCTTTCTGTCTCTGTAACTCAGCCTCACTTCTTCTCCGTTGAAGCAAGCCAACTACAACGGACTTCATTTTTGGTTCATTTTTTTCCATTGTGGATCCACAATTTTTACCATCTATGACAGATCATTATAACAAATCATTATAACTTAATTCAATTACAATTATTTGATTGTTAATAATTATAAACATGACTTTCGTTTCGTAACTTCTATGCTTATTAACCCTCAGTGCAAATGCGCGAGAGGGTTATAGTAGTGCATTTGTCTGTCTGTCTGTCTGTCTGTCAGCATTCGATTTCATGAATGGCTGAAAATATAACAAGTATGACCTAACCCAGTAGGAGAATTAAGCCCCTTAAATTGACCACTTTTTCAATTTTGAGCTAGTTTATAAGCTAGCCCTTAAATTGACCACTTTTTCAAATTTTGAGCTAGTTTACAAGTAAATGCATAGAAACTTCAGCTCCAAGCAAGTGCAAGCTAGATGCAATGACCCTTACCATTCGCGTACATTGGTTTACGTCATACACCGGTCACATTATTACTTATAGTTTGCGTATTTTCTCTTAATCACGTGCGTCCTCAGTAGTTAGAAGTTGAAGTAATCTGAAGAATTCTTAGTTGTGTACTAATGCGCTGAAGGTTTGCACACTTGGTGCTCTAGTATAATAGATTTTAATGTAAAATATTATTTCACATAATGTAAAAAAATAGCATATTTATGTGGCATTGCAAATGACCACAAAGTAGTGTTGTAGCAGAAAGTCCTAGTGACTCATAGTCAGTACTTCCATTCACTTGTATGTAGATATAATTTGTGGGTTTAACTTAGTGTTTGGGGTTTTGATTGACCAGAGGACAAGCCTCTGTTGATGGATGGACACAGCAGCCAGCTCCACCCTCCTACACTGAGTCTGCTCAGTAGAGAAATCCCATGAGTGTCATTAGACTCCGGGCCATGTCATGCTCAAAGCTAACTACTAATTGATAATTGATTTACCACTCTTACAGTTCCAGTTAATCATTCTCAAGTTGTAGTCATAGTTAAAAAAAATCTGAAATCACTTCTTTTTACAGTAGTTGCAGCTATTATCTCAAATGCTGCTAGCACACTAAAGACCCTTTTCCAAACTAAATTTATAATAGAGATGAAGTCAGTCTTTTTTATTGGTATCACAGTGACTAGATAGTGCAAAACCTGCTCTATCTAGCTGTTTTACTAGACGCCATTAATATTGACTAATGTACAAACTTTTGTATTTTCCAATGTTCAATTAATGTTACCATGACTATATTATGTATCCATACATGTCACCTTCACCTTCCATCCTGTCTGCTTCATGTATGACACTTTCCATGTCACTTTTATAGGAGCTGATTCTCCTAATGAGCATATTCCATCGTTGATTTGGCGTTGACTTGGAGGGTCTTGCCTTACATCCTGGATACCACACAAAGTGAAATTCTCCCTCTTCTAGAGTGACTGAATGCTTTGATTTCTTGCGCTCTGATGTTTGTGAGGCTGAAATGAAATTATTGTAAGAAAAGAAAATGGTGCCCATTGAACAATTAGCTCAAGATAAATACTATATAGTGTGGGATACATGAGCACTGGACAGAGTTCTATCTATTTGGGTAGTGGGGGAACAGGAGAGGGGAAATTCCCTTAAAACATTTCCAGCTCTCCCCTAAATTCTCGGCTTTTCCCCCTAATATTTGCACATTTGTGGTATTCATTAAATTTTCTAGATAGAACCCTGATGGGTGTAGCATTTTTGTTCACAGGCTTAGGCAGCTTCCACTACGTGAATTCTTGATTCAGATTTGTACAGGTAATACCCTAGGGTCCTATTTGAGTTGTCCCTTCTTAATAGCTTGAGGTGTAGATCAATAAAAGTTGAAGTAAGAGTAGTTGCAGATGGAGTTATCTTTAAAATGTTGTTTGTAAATGTGTGTTCGACTAAAGAAGATGTAAAGTGGTTTATGAGTCCTATGTACAATTGTATATATATATATATATATAAGCATCTCTTGTGGGTGGGATTCCACACACAGAATAGGAATGGATTTCAATTATTATTTAAATTTAAATTAACTTACTGCCAGATGTTTTCCTTTCTGACATTTCTATTGCATTAAGAGCTCTTTTCTTGGACTCCTTCCTGGAAATAAGGCATTCAAATGGCAAAATTTATTTCACGAGATTTCCATAAACAAAATAAAGGTAAGTTAATTACGTAGACAAGAATTATACACAGTCATTCTCAATTAATATATTCACGCTTTTTAATGACAACATTTGGGTGTTGCAGTGGGTTTAAAATAATAGTAAGGAAATATTTTTTATAGACAATTATTGCTTCAGAGTGTAATAGTTAATAGTATTTTAAGTTTACCTGTCAATTAGGTACTTCTTAATAGTTGGGATGATGCGGAAATAACGACATTGTAAGACAAGGAAAGAAAGTCCCAGGAATATTGTTGTTATCAGAAATAATGCCTGCAAGGAGAATATCAAATATTATAACGGCTCTAGTATGAAAATGAGTATCCTCAGCAACACAGTTTAATATTAGACATTAATACATAGTGATAGCTAATTATTATAATTGCATTATTATGGACATTTTATTTAATGTACTAATATATTGAAGAAAGGATTGGTCTGATGCAAGTCGAACAATGACAGAATGCTGCGAGCTGAGGTAGGATAGCATTCCAGAGGAGACTCGTATGGACATGGCAGGTTGATGTTTTCCAGCAGGACACGAACTATTGCTGAAAATCCAAAGTAGTTTGGGTTGACAAAAAACAACCATTTGTATCTGAACATAAAAAAATACAAATACAATATTTCACAAAAGAAAAAATTTCAAAGTTTAAATTTATTTTGATAGAGCTTGACTTATTATTATTCTATATAAGATGTATGCAAAATATTAGCTTGTAGTTCCACTATACCTATAATATACGTCATTAATCAAACCTCTATTCAAATTGTCTGCTGTCAGGCTTAGACTATTCAAATGCTTCATAATTATGAATACAATTAAAGTATCTACATTAAATAATGTTGCATGCACTTGCAACTTCATTAACACTTTTCTCCACAGTAACTTGAGTCTGAGATTGGTTAAAAACAAATAAGGGTGTACAATCTTACATAACAGGCATGTATGATAGAGGTATGAAGAATCCTCCAGAAAACCCAGCAATAGCATTAATGACAGGAGATATGCGATGAGCAGCTTTAGGAAACAATACTATGATGAAGATGAGAAAAGCTGTCCACGTGTGATTGAGAGCCAGACTGAAGGTTATCACTTGCAGTAGTATCCATGGACTGTAAGCTGCTTCTGGAATCACCTAGCAGAAGAAATTAAAAACGAAATACTAATTGGTGGGTCGAGAAATCTGTTACCAGCTGAATGGCATCTATTAATATGACTATCATTTCTCTTTTCTAAATATAGCTAATAAAATACTATACTCTCTAAATTTGTACTTACAGAGAAGTAAGCAATTGCGGTTCCAAACAGAATGGGGAGGAAAGCAATTGATGTGAACCTTAAGAATGTCTGTATCACAAGCTCCACTGGCTTGGACACGCCGTCCATCACCTCCAGAGTGTATAGCTGAAATATCAGAATGCAGTGCAAATTAAATTCACAAGAAATGCTAAGAATGCAATTACAGGAGTGGTTTTTTTAATACTTTGTTTATATTAAGCTGCATAATGTAAAACATTGCCTACATGTATAATTAATACTGTGATTATATTCTAATATGCAGACATTCGTTTAAGTAGAGTTGCTATTGTAAATTAGTTCAAGAAAAGACAGCACAATTAAATTAAAAATAATTAACACCAACAAATTGAACTTGGATAATAGTTTAAATATAGCTAAAATGAATTAATAATGTACACCTCTCCTCTCCATACCCTCCAACTAACCAATATAAATACATACACAAATACATTCTCACATCAAGAGCTCCGAACAGATACACATAGATGACAGGGAACATGAAGAGTCCACTAGCACAACTCAAGACTCCAAAGGAAGCCAGAATGTTGCTCGCTCCTCTAGTCTGGAAGTAGACCGTGCCAAGGAGGACACCATAGGAAGAAAATATGAAAGGAAGGTACAAGGACTGGAGACCGGCAAAGCGTTTAGAAGCTCTGGACTCCATTGTTAATATCCGATTCAGTAGGCCAGCTTGCTTAACTTTCCTGTATAAATAAGATCATGTTAAAAATAAAAAATAAAGAAAAGGCCAGAGGCATAATTAATAAAATATTTCACAACACAAAGTATAGCACAAATAACAAGGAAATAGCCAGAACCAAGGAGAACCTCCAACTAGTGTGTATAGGTACACTTCTTGTATTCAACACCTTACCTATTCTTATCAGATTGCGATATTTTACAGTTGGCAGATCCTTGTACAGCCTCATCTATGGCTGTCTTTATGGTTTTAGGCTCCTCTGAATTCTGATATTTGTCTAGAATAATCTTACTCAAGTCACTACGACTTAGCATGTCTATGATCATATCTGAAGACATATATACATACATACATATATACATACATACATACATACATACATACATACATACGTACATACACACATACATACATACATACATACAAACTCATCCATTCATTCATTCATTCATTCATTCATTCATTCATTCATATTAATTAAGGGTTTTGATATGATTTGTATTATTATTCGGTAAGGAGTAATTACAGAGACACTTAAGTGAAAGTATTTGTATGAAATGTAAGCATGTATTATAAGGCAAGTGGAAGGATGCTTCACTTTAATAACATGAACAGACATTTACAGGGCCGTAGCAAAGGGTGCGATTGGTGCAACTTGGGCCGCACCACTTTTTTGCCATGGTAATTTATTATTCAGCATAGGCGCAAAAATGTAATTGCTGATAAGAGGCGTGGAGAAGTAAGGGATGGCTACACTAGTGTGCGAGATTAGTTGTAGAGCTTCCAAGCTGAGCAACCTGATAATCGATGTTCCAGAGAAACCTCATGTTTACAATTTGGAAAGACCTTTACACATATACTCAAAGCGTAAGAACAGATGAGTTAAATATAAAATTAAAATGCATTGTTGTAAAAGAATTTATAGATGCATCAGAACGTTATTAGTATGAGTAATAGCATGGGTAACCGTGCCATTGATCCCTAATAGCCCAGGTTACCTGTGCTATCACTCGCTAAAGGCCAGCTTTAAAAAAAATCATTTGCACTGTAGCTACACTGTATCATTCACTCACTATCTCCGTATTTCAAAGCTTCCACTGGAACTTGTTTTCAACCTATGGCTCCTCTTAATCTGTTGAAAATTTTTCATCTAATACGGGTAGGCTAAAGAATGACATTGTCTCCAACTAGGCACTACTTGAACTGTATGTTTCACAGATTAAAGCTGCATGCATGCAAACTTACCTGTAATATTTCACTTATCTACCATGGTATTCACTTAGTTTCTGTGCTATTTCACTTAGCACATGCTATTTCACTTAGTTTCTGTGCTATTTCACTTAGCACATGCTATTTCACTTAGTTTCTGTGCTATTTCACTTAGCACATGCTATTTCACTTTCTCTGTGCGATTGACAGTGATTTTTCCCATGCATTTTTTAATGGGAAATTTACACGCGTACTATTATACATAGGAAAAAAAAAAAACAGTTTACAAAGAATGACATACTCTTAATATAGACAGACCACACACATAAAATGAGTAACCACACCCATGTAACCACAACCATGCCCATTTCCGGCCGTACCACCCTAAAATTGCTCGCTACGGGCCTGATGTAAAAAATGGCATGTAAATAAAGTGTTGACTCTATCAGACGATGAGCAGCAATTAAAACTGCTCTCTATATTGACAGAAGAATCAGCATTGGAGTTAACTGACTTAACTAGTTGTTGAGATTTCCTCCACAAACAGGACTGAGTTGCTCACTAATAAACTACCCACAAAGTTTTATTCGAGAGAAAAGTGTGTCATCTGATATTCGAGAGAAAAGTGTGTCATCTGATATTTGAAGTACATCTCATTATCCTTCAGTTAAAAATAACAGTCAGAATAAGTTGCAAAAAGAGTAAAATTTACTCGAAATTTTGGTGCCATATGCTTTCATGCCTCAGCATCTAACCCACGAGAAGTTCTAATATTGAGCAATGGATGAAGTCCCAAAATGTATGAAGTGTGTATTAGTAAAATCATTCCAACAAACCTGCAGGATTCTTGCACTCAAGATTCAGAGATTTTGCAAGATACGAGTTCCTGTAGGAGTCCACCATGAATGAATATACTCTAGTAGGAGTCCCAAAATAGGCCACCTGGACAAAATAGACAATAACAGGACAGTTATCTATATCTGCATTATTAAACATTTTATCGCCACCACTATCACTATCATCATCATAATCATCATCATCACTATCATCATGACTACCACTATTATCATCATAATCATCATCATCATTATTACTATCCTCTTTACAACCATCATCATCATAATCATCAACTTTCACAATCATATTCGTCGTCATCATCATCATTATAACCAACACTATAACTAACTATCACTTGATCACAATCATTATAATCACCACCATCCTCATTATAATAGTCATCATCATCATCGTCATAAGCATTATCATCACCTGTCCACTACATAACAGTAGTATCTTGTGGAACATGTGGTAGATCTCTAGTCTGGGCTGGTGAATAGTGAGGACTACTGCCCTGTTAGAGGAAGCCACATTGTGAAGATAACGAATCAACTCCAGTGAAGAAGAAGCATCCAAACCAGTGGTGGGCTCATCCAGGAATATCAAACTGGGCATGCTCATTAACTGAATAGCCACACACAGGCGACGTTTCTGTCCACCACTGAGCCCGTGACTGGTTGCTCCTCCCACTTTTATGTCACACACGGGCTTCAATCCCGTCTAAGTTATAATATATAGTCAACTAATAATTACATGTCTGCAATATGACAACCACCTGCAATATTTACACTCAACTTAGAAAAAAATCAACAACACAAAACATTAAGAATAGACAATGGATTAGATAGACTGCAAAATTTAATAAATGCATGTCTCCTAGTGATATCCTGAAAGAAGATGAGCTGTAGCTATCTAGCAATCAAGGCAAACAACTAAATAACAAGAACACGTATTAATATATTTAGAGAGAATCACTGACCAAAAAACACAAAAAAGTTAAAACAATAGCTAACCCTCAGGACTCATTGTTACAAACCAAGTGCTTTAACATGTATCACCCTTAGGCTTTCACCTGTCATAGTAACTATTTATTTTTTATTTTTGAATCATTACCACTGATGAAGGCTACAGTCCGTAGCTGAAACGTTTGGTGTTTTAACTTTTTTGTGTTTTTTGGTCAGTGATTCTCTCTAAATATATTAATATGTCTACAATACCTGATCATATAGGATTTTACAGATTTAAACAAGAACACGATCAAAAAGAAAAATTAATCCTTGTGTCAACCAGCACCGAAACCACAAATGTATAATGTTTGAGATTGTAGACAAGATTACTGTCGCATGCCAGGTTCAGAGTTCACACATCTTCCACCACCCACCCAACCTTACCAATCTCTCGACTTTCTGTTTGAGATTGTAGACAAGATTACTGCCGCATGCCAGGTTCAGAGTTCACACATCTTCCACCACCCACCCAACCTTACCAATCTCTCGACTTTCCCTGGCTGAGTATTAGCAGGTCCTCCAAGATCTCCTCTATTTATTTAGGTACCCAAAAATAATTTTCCTAGAAAATATTCCTTAATTTACGTGACTTCAAAGCCAACTCACTCACTACTTTGCTACTATTATACAGAAATACTGGAATTTATTTTGAACTTTTACCTCGGTGATTATTTGCTCAACTCTCTCGCACTTCTGCCTCATCGTAAATGTTCTAGGAAGGCGTATCTGAGCCGCCAGCATTAGGTTTTCTCTGGTGGTGAGCTCATCGTAGTAGGGCGTGGCCAGCTGAAGTACATAGCCAGTGCTGGGTGTGAACCAGTCCTTGACCTGATCCATAGGCATTCCATTCACATAGATATGACCCTGCAATGGCAACAGTCATGTGATCAATCCCATCACCATTGTTTGCTACTTTGCCCCCCCAAAAACCCTTCATTACATTCTGAAATATTCTCTACTAGCATCTGTAACTTTTGGCAAATCCAATTGCTTTATTGACCGTAGATGTTTTATTTTTTGTAAAAGAATGGATGCATTAATCAGCAACAGGCAAAGAAAGGACTATATTGTGCTCCAATATATAAATGTAAATATATAATTATAATCTCAGTTATTGTTCAGTTGTCTGCTTGCTTTTTTACAGACTACCGTATCCTCCCAGCCTTCCCTTCCTCCTACACACTACATACCAATTCGCTACCATGGAGAAGCAGCTATATAACTTAGCAAGATTATTTTCCCAAGGCAATGCAAACAGCTTAGAATTTGCTTTAAATATTTAAGATGCTCAAAGATTCTCACCTTGTACGTGTCATTCTCTCGTCTGCCGGTAAGTAAGTCCAGGAATGTTGTCTTCCCACATCCAGAAGGACCCATAATGGCCACCAACTCTCCAGGATTGAAATATACCGAGATACCTACAGAGAATTGTTAAATAAGTTTATCTACATGTATCTATCTATAAAGCTTATGATGTGAAGAATAAGCTAATTAACACAATATTTGTTCCAATTGGAACTTTTTAAGTTACCTCTTAAAATCTCTTTCTTCTCTTTTTTCACCCCTAACTTTTTACCCTTAGGTAACTGGTCCTGCATTCTGCAGAGTTTTTCAATATGCTGTATTGGATGCTCCAAACCTGAAGTACAGAGGCAATGATTACAAGAATTCATTGCAGAACATTTCCAGAGAGCATGGTGTCATGGTGGACTGTACCTTTCTCTTCATCAGGCATGGGATACTGGACCAAGTCATCCAGAGTTGTGAGTCGACGAAACAAAGACTGCACATCAAGCTTCTCCTTGATTGGAGACGTTACTGCATAACTAAACACATACAGGAGACATGATTAATAAATACTAGGGCATAATACAGTCATGTATGTATTAGTCTAAACTTCACAATCAAGACATAACATAATGTTAGTAGGTGCTAATTAAAGGAATGCAAGACTTCATCAGCAAGAGGAAAGTTCTATTGTTACTCACCGAATATCTTCACAGCAAATTGATATAGCTTTATTGTCTTCACACAGAGGAAACTATAACAACAACAACAACGATGAATAACAATAACAACAACAACAACAACATTATTTTTAATAACAATAGCAATGGCTACGTATTTTCTACTTGTTTCTGCCTTACTTATTCAATCTTCTTACCGAAGAGGATGAACGTTGTCCAAAATGAGGGCGTGGTATCCTTAAAAACTTCTTTCTCTGTTGCTTTAATATCACATCCCAAAGCCAGAGGCCCATCTTAGCAGCCAAGCTTGAAATGGCTATTAAAATTACAATCCCCAACAGAACCACCTGGAGCCATGTGGGCCAGTGAGGGGAAAGACTTCCTAGCACAACCTTCTCTGGACATTGTGGATTGCACTGGGCTCCTTCACAGGCATCTTGCATTTGAAAGAGGTGCCTAGGATCCTTTCTTGCTCTGGTAATCCATTCGTGGATCGCGTCTGACATTTTCACGGGAGTATTGGTAGAGTTATGGTGGACCAGTTCAAACGAGGTCCACACATTGCTTTGTATACTGTGGCTAGAATGTACAATAGAGGACAGCGACACAATTCACACTTTACTTCCATGATAATTAACTATTTTAGATCCCGTTTACGCATGCCCAGTTTCCACTAGCAACTTTGTTTATCAGCATTTTCGCAGAAATGGCTAAAGGCAAAAAATAGTGCACACTTACCAAGTTAGTACACCTAGTAACAATATAGCAACGGGATCTAAGTAGTAATTAAGGGGCAAGTTGAGCAAGTGTACACATTTTTAGTACATCAACCAATGAAATATGCTTGGCTGCACTTTAGTTTCTTACAAATACTTTTATTAAGCAAATTGCTAATGCTAATTTGGATTGGTTAAAGAAATGCACTGAGTGCTAAAAATCTAGTGACTTATTTATAATTGTTTTAGTAGGAAGTGGGAGGGGAAAAGGGGGGAGGAAGGGGGAGGGGGAGGGGGAGGGGGGGAGGAAGGGGAGGAAGCAATGTATTTTAGCTTAATAATAAAAATACACTGTTCTGGAATTTAGCACTTTCAGGGATTCGGGACTTGAATCTAAACTCACACATATTTTCCCATTGAGCTATTTCAGACTATACAAAAAGTAAATTCAATGTTTGAACTAACACATGTACCTGAACAAGTTGTTCTCAAATGTCAAGTCTTCTGAAGAGGCTCCCATCAGAGAACCTTCTCCCCACAGACTCGATGTAGCTAGGTAAATGTGCTGAAAACAGGATGTCACATAATAGCTCAAGCAGCATGTGCTATTTCTGGTAACTTCTCCCGGCAATGTGGCACTTTCCTGGAGGGAAGTGTTCACTGCACCATTGTAGTTGGATACCATGCGTATAGCTCTGAAAATACTAGCACGATTAGGCTCGAACATTTCCTAAAAAATAAAATGAATAAAAAAAGAAAGTAACAGTAAGCAACAGGAGAGGAAATAAATTATAGGCCAAAGAGGAGGATTAAATCATTGACCAATTAACTTACTTCTTCCGGTTGAATTATTGATGTTAGAGCCTTCAACAAGTAGTAAATATTGTAACTGCCAAATATAGCCAGTACTGGTACATCTTCAGGGAACCGTCCCAGTTCCAGGACCCCTTGAACAGATAAGCAAGGAATAGTGAAGAAGGTCTGGTTATCTGGATCATAAGTGTAGTCATAGCCAAGATCACCACTACTGCTGATGTCCAACTCATCCATGGACACCGGTGAACATGTTTCCAGAAGTTCATCTCTCGCTATTTGATCGATAAGTTGAGCTGTTGAATATTCATTAGAGATGGCTTCATTGAAGTCCACAAACCAAGCTGAATCGAGAAGAACGAATAATCTGGCACTGGTACCAGTATGCTGTCTGTATTTGAGCTGGTCGTTGAGCCAATGTGCATGGTTTAATGCTCCAAGCCCTCCCACCCCACTGCCGGCCAACAGCACTTCTGAGGCATGATTGAATTCATGATATGAATACAAGTCTTCAATGACACTTCTAAAGATGGCTGCCCCTCGAAATGTAAACTGGTGGTCTGATGCATTTGGACAGAATTGGAAGCTAAAGTTTTTGGATAAAGCATGTCTAAAATTACCGGTCTGCTTTAGCCATAGATCACTGCTGCAATATGGAATCAAGACGTGATTATGATCATAGAAATCAGGATTATCTGCTTCAGAAGGTGACAAGAGATCTCTCCCTTCAATGGACCACAAGTTCGATGTTGATTCATAACTTCCTTCATTCTTGTTCCACTTCCACAGAGAAGTCATTAACTTTGATACAACGGCTGCTTTGTTCTTGTACTTCTCCCATATGGTCCCAATGTCTTCATTAACCACTCCATTTCGAAAGTTGCGAAACTTGTTTCGAATGCTCAAGTCGATGTAGCGATTGTTACACGACGAAGGAGTATTACATGCTCCACCTCCTTCTAGAAATATCACCCACTTCTGACTCTTCTCTTGTCCATTTTTCAAACCATCTCCATTAAAAGTTCCATCTCCTCTCTGTCCTTGTGTTTTCCTAATGAAATATCCAGCAGGAGTGAAGTCATTGCATAGAGCACCTCGAGTGAAAGGTCGGGTTATGTTGTACCAGACCAGTTTGTTTGAGTCTGAACTATCCTCTGATTTAGATAGCACAACTCTTTCAACTGATATCAATAACAGTACAACCCACCAAACATGGCTGCCACAGCAGGCAGTCATCTTTGCACAGGATTACAACAGCACTACAACTAGTGGATATCTATTAACCAAATCAAATCACATAGCAAGTCTGGTCACTTCCTCAATGACAGGAAAAGAAAATCAAAATCCTATTTAACCAATTTGACTATATCAATTTTCCAACAAGCAATCAAAATAAACAAACTTTTTATTATTGTGATATCGACAAGAAAGTTAGTCAATATATTGTTTTGCAACCAATTTATGATTGAACTGTGAAGCATATTCATTTTCTCTTAAAAAAAAAACAAGCTAAAACCTCTGAAGTGGCTACGGATAACTCTAAAATGCATTGACCATAATGTCTTAAAATCCAACTTTATACTAAATACAATGTGTTCACTATACTGATATGCTCCGAAGTCTCATATATAGTCCAAAATAGATGGACAAATTAACAACGATTAAGTCAATAAACAACTTTTAAATAAATAAATAAATGTGTAAACGAATGAATGAATGAACAAACTAACAATGAATGAATGAATGAACGAATGAATGAATGAATGAATGAATGGATGATAAATGAATGAATGAATGAAATATTAGCTAAACAAAACATACTGACATATTGATGAATTAAGCAAGTAATTTATTGATTAACTATTTTTGTTGGATTTATTGTCCATCTCTTTTCTCTGTATTGTCTTATATGGGGAGAATGAAATAGTTGTGAAGCTGTGAGTTAACACTATTAGTAATCCATGTGACTCATGGTATAGTGTGAACAAAAATTGAGTCAAAGTAGTTATATGTATATACACTCACACACGCAAACTCACTCACACACACCCATGGACACACACAGCACACATATATATTTGTAAAAGGGCTAACGCAAGGGAGGGAGGGAGGTAGGTAGGTAGGGAGGGGATGTACAGAGACATAAATGAAATATTAGCTAAACAAAACATAGGTGGATAATTCACACACACACACACACACACACACACACACACACACACACAGACACACTCACATACACACACACACACTGCCTCTACAGAGTTGTGAGGAAAATATCAGATACAATTTTGATGTTCACTACGTTTGCAAATTACTAGAATAGTCATTTCTGCATGAAGAATGGTGAGAATTCTGGACTAAGCTGTTTCTTTACAGCACTATGATCCAGTAAACTGATATTTGTTGCTGATTAAAAATGTACAAAACTTTTCATTGGGTTTGCTAGCATAACCTTGCCTGAGGTGCTGATGCTATACTGACTAGAGTATACCTGTCAAAGTTTGATAATATATATAACAAGCTTCATACTAATGCTTGCTGGTCAACCATCAGAAGCGAAGAACTCTCAGTAGTGGAGAACTCGGCATAATTGAGAATATTAAAATTTATACCACAACAGTGGTAACCCCAAAGCACCTTAGCGGGATACTCTGCTGGACCTTACATCTAGCTATAGTTTTGAAATTTTTAACCACAGTCTACCTCCTAGAATGCTTTCAGCTGGGCCCGATATTGCACAGTTAGCCTAATATTGCCACTTAAGCCTACTATGGACATATGACATATTATTCTATTGTTTCAATGGGTGAGATCAGGGGGTGTGGTCAAGAATACCACTCGATTTGCTTTTTCTGGGGGAAACACTGCACCAAGTGATGTACTGCTAACAGTTAATAGCTATTGATGCTTATTTAAGGAACTTTTCCATTTAGAAAGTATTTCTGAAGAAATTTAGCATTTATTGCAGCACTTCTCACTGTTTAACTTCACATTCACAATAAATAAACTAAGATGGTGATCTACGCAAACTTCTCAAAGAAACAAAATCCAAGTCCAGAGACATCCGAGAACACTGGAGTTGACTAAAAACCAGTTATCAGCCTAGACGATCTAAAAACCGTAGCTACCCATCTTGAGTCTTCATCTTACTATTAGATATTAGGCAGACATAGCAAGAAATCCAAGAAGTTTTCTTGCAGTCTATTAACTGAGCTTGAATATACTAAATGTAATTGCTTAAAGCAAAAGAAGAGAAGGGAATGGAAGGAAGAACTTCTTATGCTTAAAACTATACATTTAAGTAAAGACTACAACTACATGTATAACGCATGGATCCTAAATCAATTATTAATACTATTCATGGCTGCTATTTGGCAACTCTGAAATAAGTTCCACCATAGTTCAGTATTTTTAAGGACTAGCTAACCATGTTTTAATATGTAGGCGGTGGCAGCATACTTCTTACTATACAAAATCCCTCCTCATACACTTTTCAGCTTTACAGAGTGAATTAATATACACTTGTAGCTAGCTAACTAATAATACATAAAATGATAAAGCCGATGTATCCAGGGGTGTAAGCAGGGTCGGTTCAGGGTGTTACATGTAATATTCTTTTCAAATTAATGATATTCATAAAAGCAGCTGCTGAGTATATATAGTACTTATTAAATGAGTCTGAGTATAATATGGCGAAGTATTTCACAAGCAGGCTAATTTATTTTCAGGAGCCAGAGGCGAGTAAAAATAAAGCTTGAGAGTGAAATATCTCAACAGGTTGTCGTAGCTCAGTAGTTAGAGCACTGGTGGCTAACGCCAGTGGCCCTGGGTTCGAATCCCCCGGGACAACTAAGATTTTTTCACATTTTTCCTTTGCTTTTTTCCAGACCCGTAGGTGAGAAAGTTTCAATCTAGTTTTTATGAAGGGTCAGAACTTGATAATTGTACTGTTCTTGTGCCACTGAAAAATGCTCCAATAACTGATTTTTAGCCTAGTTTTGTTGATGGTTATCATAATACCTAAATTCTCAAGATGATTTACATAAAGAGTATGAATCTCAGATAATTTGAAAAGAAAAGTTCCAGAATATAAAGCCCACTCACTGTAGCTTGTCAGTTAAATAAACACTCAAGATTCATTTAACTTCTCGTTCAGGTTCCACACTTGACTTCCTGATGTGATCTCTATAGCTATTTCGCAAATTGATCAATCAATTCAAATGATACTTTTACATCCCTTGCAATTAGATCTCCTCATTGAATACAAGAAGAAGCTGGATGTCTTGCAGCCCCACGATCATGGTTGGAAGAAAGTAGGCATCAGCTTTAAACGTTGAAACTAAATGGAGGTCACCTTCCTCTTGTCCATTGTCACAGAACAAGCAGTTTGACACGTCTATTTTCTGTCGCTTAGTGTGTTTTCACTCTTACTTTCTGTGACAGGGGAGGTACATTCTTTTTTGCCCTTTCTAGCTTGATATTGCTGAAATTTCTTCTGGCAGGACTTATGCCAACATGCAGAGTCATCTTCAAAATCAGCAACGGTTACATTACTGATAAAATAATTAAGTGAAAGTGCATTCAGATCTTGAAACTGTTTGTGGGAGACCCTGCCACACAAGCCACAAGAGGATCTCCCACATAAACAAACTGTACTGGACATTTTCTCTATGTCACCCTTTACCGTATATTTTTGTTTACTTCCGGTACTACACCGTACCTAATCATTTTTGTTTTGTATCATTTTGGTTGTGTGCCTGGTTTTGTATACATTTGGCCAGGAGCATGCGCATGGCGGATTCTCTGATTTGTCACGATTTTGAAAAGGAGTGAAATCCTGTGAGGAAGACGCCAGCATGAAACCTGGATCCCCGTGACGGAGTACCCTGGTGGCAGCATACCGTACAAACCCCCACATGTTTCACATTTGCCAAAATTGACACATAGGCCAAAATTGACACATAGGCCAAAATTGACACATAGGCCAAAATTGACACATAGGCATCTATCCTACCACGTAGATCATGGCTCTCTGATAGACACTTCACAGGCTCACTTGTTTCCTTCTGCTGGCACATGATGTTGTGACTCCAATTCAGCAACAACAACAAAAAACAAACACTAAGTTAGATAAGATCTCTCAACTGGTGTGTCATATCCCTAACACACACATACACACACCATAGTTAGGAGAGGTCTGGTGTAAGAATTTGGCCAGCTTGTCTGTTACCACTTACTGTTTTCTCAGCTTAAAGAATATATTCCAGCTTATTGCTATTACAGTATACATAAAGCTAGTTTGAAGCTGTAATTCCTGCACTGGACACTGTGACATTAAAGATAACTTTATGAAGTCAATATTAAGATAATATATTAAAAGTGATAGTATACTAGTATAGGAATTTGAATGCAATACAAATTATTATCTTGTCCAGGATAATTGTAGCCCACTGTTTAATATAATACAAATAGATAATATAAAATACATGACAATTAAATAAGGATTATTATATATACTAGTGATGTGCTTGAGCACAAATGGCGAGCGAGCCTAAAGACTATACTATTTTTATATTTGACTTCTAACACTGAAGCTACTGAAAATAAGGTCCAGTTTTTAAATTTAGCATACATGGTAAAGGGATTTCAGTGCCATAGTAACAACTCTCTGCAACTGCTTGGAAGGAAAAAAACAACATCTAACTGTAGTGCACAGTGTAACCCTTTCCATTCTCAGTTAGCATCAGAGAATCTAAAGTCTCTGATCCCAGACTAAACTAACAGAATAACCTGAATAAACTTCGAAAGCAGTGGCAAAGAAGCGCAGCCTGACAAAGACTTCACAATTGTTTCAAGAAGTGAGTAGCTGTAAACTTTTTGGTTGAAACAAAGTTGCGTAAGGCAGTGCAGCAGGATGATTCTCCGCGCTCGTTAATTGAAAATACTGGAACTGTGAACGCTTTACCTAATTTACGTAATTAGAGGCGCGGGCGAAAACAGAAGTCTCACGTACCCCATAAACAGATAAATAAATAAATAAACTAGTGATGTGCTTGAGCACAAATGGCGAGCAAGCCTAAAGACTATACTATTTTTATATGAATGAGTTTGACTTCTAACATTGAAGCTGCTGAAAATAAGGTCCAGTTTTTAAATTTAGCATACAGGTAAAGGGATTTCAGTGCCATAGTAACAACTCTCTGCAACTGCTTGGAAAGAAAAAAACAACAACAAAACAATACACGTTATTTAAACGTTTTCTTTGTGATATTCTTTAGCTAAGTAGTGGTTGTAACACACAATGCTTTGACACAACTGGAAATGCACCTACACAGACTTACCTTCACGGTAGTCTAGTGGACAATGTATTTTCAAGTAAATACTGTTGGGCACGGCTTATAACCATGACAAAGAGCGCATTGACTTACCACCGCCACTAACTCGAATAGAAATGGAAGTCCCTTAAGTTTTCAAGTTTGAACTGCACCCGCAAAATAATTCAAAACGGTAAACAATTCAATTTCTAGGGTGACACGGGTACTGATCGATAAACCAGAGGATTCTGATTAGTGCAATTGGGACGGGGTCCACCACATAACTAACACAAAAACGCGAGGGTTAAAGTACAAAATGACATACATACGTCCATACATATATCTAAACTAGTGATGTGCTTGAGCACAAATGGCGAGCGAGCCTAAAGACTATACTATTTTTATATGAATGATTTTGACTTCTAACACTGAAGCTACTGAAAATAAGGTCCAGTTTTTTAATTTCGCATACACGGTAAAGGGATTTCAGTGCCATAGTAACAACTCTCTGCAACTGCTTGAATTGAAGGGAAAAAACAACAACAAAATAATACACGTTATTTAAAAGTTTTCTTTGTGATATTCTTTAGCTAAGTAGTGGTTGTAACACACAATGCTTTGACACAACTGGACATTCACCTACCTTCGCGGTAGTCTAATGGACAATGTATTTTCAAGTAAATACTGTTGCGCATGGCTTATAACCATGACAAAGAGCGCATTGACTTCCCACCGCCACTAACTCGAATAGAAATGGAAGTCCCTTAAGTTTTCAAGTTTTAACTGCACCCGCAAAAGAATTCAAAACGGTAAACAATTCAATTTCTAGGGTGATACGGGTACTGATCGATAAACCAGAGGATTCTGTTTAGTGCAATTTGGGACGGGGTCGACCACAAACTAACACAAAAACGCGAGGGTCAAAGTACAAAATGACATACGTACGTCCATACATATATACAAATAAACTAGTGGTGTGCTTGAGCACAAATGGCGAGCGAGCCTGATGGTTAGGTAACATAAAATGTTACTATGTTTTAGCTTACTTCATGCAAACACTATAATAGCAGTTATGACATTTGATTTCAGCAAACAAATACAAATCACTCTCTTACCAACTTTTGTAGTATCAAACATCAACCATTCTGATAATCTCAATCACCAGTAACTCTTGAACAAGCTCTCAGCTACGATAAAAAATAAACCAGTGTTATTATTTGTAATTTTAGCCAACAAATATGGAATTACAACTTACATCATTCTTGAGTATTGATAACGTCTGTAGTATCAAATTGAAGTTACTTTGACCATCTGAATTACCTTGAATTCTTGACAACAAGCTCTCACCTACAAAAACAAAAGACAATCAATTTTAGCACACAAATACAAAATTACTTTCTTACCTCATTTTCTTGAGCAGTGGTAACTTTTATAGTACCAAATTTGAGCCAATCTGACTATTTGAATTTACCAGTCACTGTTGACTAGCACTTAGCTACAAAAAAGAAAGGCCAGATTTAATTTTGCATGTTTAGCTAACAAATATGGAATTGCGTACTTATCTCAGCTTCCCTCGAGAAGTAGTAGCTTCCATAGCATTAATACTACGGTATTCTGACTACCAATGGCTCTTGACAACCAACAACCGGCACTCCGTATCCCCCCTTAAAACGGCGAAGTTTTGAAATTAAGTCTGGAAAAGGGTCTTCAATGCCATAGTAACCGGTCGAATCAACTTTTTGTGTCTTGAAAACAAGCGTTTTAGCAGGAATTTTCTCATACT
>WLWD01004912.1_pt1 | contig 29583 bp, 17 predicted proteins | sample 6712731 | NCBI WGS metagenome assembly WLWD01 (sample SAMN12718690, study PRJNA576275) | sponge metagenome | isolation source: marine sponge | host: Mycale hentscheli | place: New Zealand: South Island, Marlborough, Capsize Point | collected 2014-11-01
GGAAAAGGGGGCACTTCACTCAAACAAAAAAAATAGAGTTTTTTATGCTAATAAAAAGCTAAAATTTATCTCAACTTAGTGCTAAAATACTGGAGGGTAAAACCTTCCCCGTGCAGAGAAACTGGCAGTTGAACTGGGCTGTATTCAGCAAAGCAATTAAACTAGATCGAGAAAACATAAATTGAATTTCCACTTCCGGTATAATTAATGTTTCCGTATACTTAACGGCGTACTCCGCATACGCAATTAAATCGTACAGCCGCTTTTTAACGGCGACTAACGAAGTTTGCGTAGAGTTCTTTTTAGCTATCAGAGCGTCTCACAGCCTGTTTTGTCGGAATCCTTGGCTACTCTACTCCATGTAGTAGTAAACTTTCAACCAGAGGTAAGCTGTAGATTACATGCACTATTCTCAAAGCTATGCCGTTTTTTTTTTAGCTGCTAGTTTGAAACTCCGCCCATTCCCCGTTTATTGTACTTCGAGAACGAGAGAGAATAAAAAGTAGATTGTCTTTCCACGGCACGCTTGGGGTCTTTTAAGTTGTTTCGGCATTTGAAATTTGGCGTAGACTTAGAGTAAGGGTCACTAAGACTAATTCTGCAAAAAACAAAAATAGGAGAAAGAAAGAATTTTTCCTACGACTTACTTCTGGAGCCTATATCTCAATTTCAATTTTTGCGTGAAGTGCCCCCTTTTCCCATAGACTGTCACATTTTATAAAAATTGAAATTGAAAGCAATAAAACTGTACTAAGGCACCAAATTAATTAAGTACACTGAAACTTATATAGTATAGAAGAGATAGTCTACAAAGTATATGCCGACACTCAGTTTAGATTTACTCTTTTTCTGGCTTTAAAACCTCAAAACCACTATGTTATTGACTGACTATGTTTTATGAACATTAATAAACATGTGTATGAAATTTTAGATGTCTAACTTTCATACAACCATACCTGTGGACAAATAAGGAAAACAATTACAAAAAACCCAATTATCTACTCTTAAAGCAAGACACACTGTATTTGTAAAAAAAAAAGAAAAAGAAAAAAAAGGTAGTTCATAATAGCTACTAATGTAGACATTGGTTGCAGCGCCTTGTTATAAATCTTAACAGCTGGGCTTGACGATGAGTATGCACCTAAAACTGGGGCTTAGTGCCATGAGTTGCAATAAAAATAACTTAAAGTTGGGAAAGAAGACAGGCACTTCACAAAAAATAACAGCGCTTAAAAGTAGAGGCACTTAGAAACCCGCGTCATCTAAGGAAACTTGACTCGTACCAGCGCAATCTTTCTAAAATGGAACCCCCTCCCAGAAATCCTGGCTATGCCCCTGCTACTAAACTTCTAATTTGAAAATTAATTTGATGCAAGATACTTGCTAGTACATATCAAATGCAGCAAAAATATCTCTGATAGTAACTAATAATTCCCCAGATAGTGTCTCACTTGCTCGCCAATACCAGATTCACTTACAGCAAAGTATTAATTATTGTCATACAAAATGGCAGGAGATGCTCCTAATATATTTATAATCAAAATTGCTCATGCATTGTATTCAACATAAAAATTGTAGATTTAAATATTTAGACAAAAACTCACAAATAGAATCTATTGTGCAACTAATACTTGAGGTAAGGGTAAAGCAACTGCATACCCACTCAGATTTAACTACAAAGAGTGTTTTAAAATAAAAAATAATTTATGTTGAGTTTAAACTATTTATACTGCAATATACTACTCACAATCTTCAACTGCTTCCATACCTTTCTGAAGATCTTCAATGTCTTTACTATTTTTGTCAGTTTTTTCTACAGTCTTTGACATTTCAATGATATCTATAAAATTGGATTATATATAGTTTTGACAAAGGCATTCTAAAGAAATCTAGATAGTTTTATTGAAAAATACTGATAAAGGTTATATTTACACTCTATTGAGTCAGTGCAAGAATAAATCAGCAGCTGCCTAGCCTCCATGTAACATAATGCAATTGATTATCTTGTTAAGTCTGATTAGCTTCGATAGCACACACTGCTGGACACTGAATGAATTATACATTAATTATTGCCATTGTGTAATGCAAAACTACAGCAGGGCAGCAAAGAAATTATTTGCTCGTGTAAGTACAGCGTGATTATACATACCCGTAGCCAAGGGGGATTTGGGGGATCGAACCCCTTTAGAGTGACCAGAAGTAAATAATTTTAGCCACGCCCCACATATAACTTCTGGAATATCATCATCTGTTAGATCATGCTGAACCTGTGATTGAATTCTCTGCTGTTTTCCTAGATGTACTTCATACTTTGTATATGGACGGCCTAGCCTGAGTCCAAGTGACCTAATAAACATTCAGCTCCTTGGCTACAAAATTTCGCTCTCATATCAGCATGAGCAAAGTTTACTACATTACATCTATTCTTTATAAAGTGTAACATAATGCACTTATTAATTAGTAAGAGTAATAGCCTGGGTAAGTTTGCTATTCGATATTAATAGCACAAACAACTGAATTTTTTCAACAGATTAGGATGGGAGCCAACGGGAAGTATCTGAGAAAGTAAATCCTGAAATACACAGATAGTGAGTGCACTATATAGTGTAGCTACACTGCAAATGATTAAAAAAAAGCTGGCCTACTATTAGCGAGTGATAGCATGGGTAATCTGTTATTAGGGATCAATAGCGTTCGTAAAGCTATTGAAATATCACTCCGATTTGCCTCGTGTTATTTATCGTGTTGCTCGAGCTATTAATCTGGAATAGCACGGTTACCCGTGCTATCACACGCTAATAGTAGGCCAAGTTTATAAAAACTGCACGAGACTACTGTTAGCTAAAAATCATTAAAAGTGTGGCTACAATGTATAGTGCAGCCACTATGTCTGTACTTCAGGATAAACTTTCTCTGAAACTTTGCTTTTAACCGATGGCTCCTCCTAATATGTTGAAAAATTCCGTCTAATACGGGTAGAGCTTCTGCGCAAAAGAATGGTATTGTCTCCAACTAGAAACTACTTGAACTGTACATTTCTAAGGCTAGAGCTGTATGCTTGTGCAATTACCATTACTATTTCGCTTAAGCTACCGTGGCATTTCACTTTGTTCCCGTGCTATTTCCCTTAGTTATAGCGAATTTTCCAATACATTATTGAACGGGCAGTTTACACACCGTACTATTAAATAACTTGTAGTACGAAGAAGTCGTATTAATGTTGCACTGTTTATATACAGCTCACCGTAATAGTTAGAAGCCCGGTTACTCGAGAATAATACTGCTTTTCTGTCAATATCAAGTGTCTAATGAACTTATAGTTTTGAAGTGGAATACATAGAACAAATTATAAGATTTAGTGCAGTTACCTTTTGTTTTGTTTTTTAATATTATAGAAGAAATAACGAGGAAACAAAAGTAGGTGTGGCTTTTTGCATCTTCAAAATCCGAACCCCCTAATGCGAACTCCTGGCTACGGGCCTGTTATAGGGGGGTGTGGGACCTTACCCACCTAAGATACTTGTTCTCCGTCTTGAACAGAGAAATACACAAACAACATTACATATAACGATCACCTCCTTAGCTGCACACACACACACACACACACACACACAAACAGCATTTTTCTAGAACTTTCTTTTTGATCATGTGGCCTTCATGTGTGGATTGTTCTTATCTGTCATTCTTTTTATGTTTCACCAGTGGGTGGCGGGACATATATAACCCCAACATGCCCAGTGAACCTGGTCATTTTCCTGAAGTAATAGATCACCTCCATCATCTCTGTATACACTTTGGTTACTCTAAACTTAAACTATAAAGGAGGGATAACTCGAGTGCCAGGTTTAGTAGATATAGCTGGACAGATCTAAGTAGGAAATGACCTGGTGGCAGCCTACTTAATCCAAGGGCAAGAGGACTATCCATAACTGGCCCTCACCCATCCCACAAGGGCGTTGCCAACAATCGCTTACGATGTCGTATGGCCTAAAATAAACTTACTTAAAAAGTCCATTGCAAGATTTTAATGCTTGCTTCAATCTTCGGGAGGCTTCTATTTTCGAGATCCGCTTTTTATTGTGTGACAGAATGACTGACTGACAGACAAACTGAGTACCGTAACCATCCCACGCATGCACGCTGACGGTAAATATAAAGAAATAAAGAATCGTCCTCTGTCTATTGAAGAAAGACTGAAAGAGATCTAATGATGGAGAATTTCACTAGCAACTATAGCAAAGAAATTTGAAGCATCCTTTCTGATGAAAGCTGTCAGGTCAAGTACAATTGTCAGCTAGGAGAGCCAATGTCGATATGCAGTACATTGTGTCCACAGAGAAAGTCATCAGGTATGTGGCTGAATTTGCTACAAAATCTAAACCTAGTTAAAAAGGTTTGCAAGAACTGATACAGTACATTTATGAAAAGTATCAAAGGGAATGGCACAATGCTCACAGTAATGCAAAGGTTATTAACAATCACTATTGGAGTAAGAGATTTTTCAGCACAGGAGACATGTCACATGGGTGTAGACAAGTATTGTGGAAAGGGGGGGGGGCTTAAACGGATTCATACTTTCCCGCCCGCACATTCAATTAAAACCATATTCTTCAAGTATCACTCAACTGGAACATGTTTTATTATAGTTAAAGAATAGTAGAATTGTCCTATACTGCAACTACGTAATAAAATGTGTTAAGTAATTTCTGAGTTTTACAAAAAAAAATTCTGTAAGTGGTATACTATTCTTTGATTATGTTGGTATATTATACATATATACATAGCTAGCTAAATGCACACACATATATCATATAATTCAGCGAAGCGAGCGGAGCTGACTTATTAATGAGTCCACGATATATATATATATATTTTTTGTTGTTATTTTTTTTGTTAGGTCTAGGAATTGTTTTTGTTCTTGCGTGGGCGTACGTGTGCACATTTTCTCCTACGCGCTTGCGCGGGCCGGGTAACCTTCTTAGCAACATTTTGTTTTGTTTACCTGCCCTACGAAGTAGCGATGCCCAGTGAAACAAATTCTGCAAAAGAGAGACAAAACGTTAGAAACGCTCGGTCAAGAGCTTTGAGGGCGTTAGAAACTCCTGAAGAAAAATTAGTAACGAGAGAGATAAGAAATGAAAAAGACAGGGCAAGGAGGAGGAGAGTTAAAACGAAACAGAAACAGGTAGCAAAGTAAAGAATCTTTTTTTTTGAAAAGCCATTAAATGTTCCTATCCACACCAAGCATGCATGGAATAGCTGCAATTACAGGGAACATGCATCGCTCGCTTCGCTCTTTTGTGCTATTAGAGCGCATCACTAGTTATTTTACATACATATATTATTATGTACATGTATATATACATCATATATAAGTGTGCATACTTAAATGCAAATGATGAATATAATCACCTTAAACATGGGGTGGGAGTGGGAGGGTTAAATTTCAGTATTCTGTGGTAAAAGGCAGTACATTGGGGTGACTGTGGCGAATGAAGAGAATGTGGGGAATTGAAACATATATATCTAATGGAAGTAGTGGTCACATCAAAGCTGTTTTAGAGAAAGCAGAAATGACATGGATGATGAAGAATCCAGCAATCAACATCACAACAGGTGTAATAACCATTTTGTGGTTAACACATCAATTGCAGCTGCAAGTAGTTAAAAAAGCCAGCAGAGCAAATTAACTAGGATAATGTCTCTCCTTCCTTGGCTGAAGAAGCTTGACAATCCACCACCTAGTGTTGAGGATGCTTCTATTGATAGGGAAGAGCCTGAAGCAGCTGTTCAAGATATACAAGCTACAGAAGCAAGCACATCATCTTTGGTTGAAGATTCTACTTCCTTAATGCCTGACAGCCCAAATCAACCAGAGCTGTCATTACCACAGCGGATATTTAGAACGCAGAAACGGTCTTTTTGTTCATCTTGGTATGGCACGTATAAATGGTTACATTATCAGGAGGGAACCGATCGTGTGTTTTGCTATTATTGTTTGGTTGCTGACAAACGGATGAAACTTTCAGAAAGCACTCAGTAAATTTGATAAACATGAGCGAACAATGTCACACCGAGAAGCTATTGATGTAGTTGTTACAATACCGAGTACAACTAAAAATGTTGGAGAGATGCTTAGTTCAAGTTTAGCTGATCAAAGGTCAAGGAATAAAAAAATTCTCTTAGTAATTCTCAGCAATATTCAATTTCTTGCTAGACAAGGCGCCTAGCTCTTCGTGGTCAATATGTTTCTGGAGATGACTCCACAAAAGGAGGTGAAAATGACTCCAATTTCATTCAGCTACGAAAATTACGGGGTAAGGATGACCCAAGCATTCTGAAATGGATGGAAAAGGTCCAGGACAAGTTTACTAGCCCTGAAATACAGAATGAAATTATCAGTATAATGGCTCTTTATGTTTTACGAGGCATAGCTACAAGCATATCTGGCAAGAAGTATACCATAATGGTTGATGAAACAACCGATATATCAAATACAGAGCAATATTGGTAGTATGTTTGCGTTATGTGGACCAAAACTTGGACGTTTTGGAAGAAATTGTAGGTTATTATAGCATGGAATCTACCACATCTACAGTTATTGTAACAACAATTACAGATGTATTGTTGCGCATGAATTTGAGCATTAGCAATTGTCATGGACAGTGCTACGATGGAGCTAGTAGCATGTCTGGTTCTAGGTCTGGTGTAGCAATTCAGTTATCTAAAATCGAACCCAAAGCCTTATACACTCATTATTATGGACACTCACTGAATTTGGCCACCCAAGATACCCTGAAAGGATCAAAGATCATGAGGGATGCTCTTGATACTGTTTATGAAATTACCAAGTGATTAAAAAATCCCCAAAGCGTGAAGTCATCTTCAAAAAAATTCAAGATGATGTCAAAGTTGGTTCTCCTGGCATACACATGTTGTGCCCTACTCGCTGGACAGTGTGAGCCGAAGCTTTGTCATCAATAGCAGAAAATTATGGAGCACTTGAGATGACATGGGATGTAGCCATGGATGAAACGCTGGACACAGAAATGAAGGCACGTATTAGAGGAGTATCAGCACAAATGGAAAAATTCAATTTCTTTTTTGGGATTGAGCTTGGTCGAAATTTTTTTAACATGGTGGATAATCTTTCTCGTTCACTTCAATCCAAGACAATTTCAGCATGTGAAGGCCAAAATCTTGTTAACATTACACTAGGAACGCTTCAAAAAATCAGAGATGAAGACAGTTTTAACTTGTTCTGGAAATATTTGGAGAAAAATAGATCATCAGTCTCCGTGGATCCTCCAACACTACCACGAAAGAGGAAAGTTCCTCGCAGGTTTGAAATTGGTGAGGGTATTCCTGAACATTCTGAAACAGCCACAGATTACTATCGCAGAGCTTATTTTGAGGCTATTGATTTTGTAGTGGAAGCAGTAAATAACAGACCTAAGCAAAAAGGCTATAACATGTTACAAAATTTGGAGGCATTGCTCACTACTAAAAATCACCAAAGCACATTGAAAGAAGTGACCGAGTTTTATACATCAGATTTTATTCCTGATCGCCTTCAATCACAGTTGTCTCTATTTCATAGTTCTTGGGATCCCAAAATACAGAAGGACTTAAAAAGTGTCATATCCTTTCTGCAGTCTTTGTCAGCAGTAAAAAAAGAATATTTCTCAGAAGTGATAAAGGTTATCAAATTAATTTTGGTAATGCCTACAACAAATGCCACCAATTAGCGTAGTTTTAGTGCCCTTCGCAGAGTAAAAACTTGGCTGCGCAGTACCACTTCTCAAGTTCGTCTGAATTGGTGTATGTTACTGTATGTACATAAAAACAGAAAGGATAGTCTACCTTTATCGACCATTGCAAATGAGTTTATTACTAGAAATGACAGTCGACTCAATCTTTTTGGACTATTCAAACAATAAATAATGCACATTATACTTTTTTTCATTTTTATGATAGCTGGTTGAACAAAACAAATCAGACAATTTCAAGCCATCTTTCTATCTTAGCCCATAATATTAAAAAAAAATATATATATGTATTATTTACTTCTTCAAAAATTAGGGGGGGCTAAAGCCCCCCCCTGTCTACAGCCATGTATCATCTTCTATTGATACCTCCCCTCATTAGAGCCTCTCAACATTTCATGGCTTTTAGCCTTGACAGTTCTCAACAAGTGACTGAAACGTTTGAAGACAAATCTGTGACTGTGGACTATCAACTTAACCACTTCTCCTAGAGTTTAGAGAAATGTCTCTGCATAATTTGTTTGCAAGTACAGGATTCCAAAATGCTGATGCTTAGGGACAAACCTGTAATAGTGACACCACGTCCTTATTGCTCATCAGATCCATAAGGTCCACAATACGAGCAATATTCAAAGCAGAAACTCATGCTTCACAAGCCTTTTGTTCAACTAGATGATTTTCTAGGATGTGATACATATGCAGCTGCTTATGCTGCATTTCTTCAGTCTGGTAAAATGTTCAAAATCTCTTGCTTGATGATATTCATAAACTAGAAAAGGCACAGGCAGAAGAACAACAGACTGTTAATAAAGAAGAGAGTATAATTGTATTTGTCAATTAATTTATAGTAGATATCTTTCATTTTAAACAAATTGTATTGGATTGGATGTAGCTCAGTCATCATCACACATAATTAGAGCAAGTCACTATCCTTCATGTGAAGTTGGCTGGTCTGCAGCTGGAAAACAGTATGACAACTTGCAGGAAATGCATTTCTTTATTACACACAAAATTTGAAAGGAAAGCATCATGAAGCCTATCACTAACTGCCAGGGTCTCCCTTAAGGATTATTATCTCTGGCATGGTAGGAACTGGAAAGTCATATTTGATAATGTACTTGAAAAAATTGTTGGGCGATGATTGCCTTCATGTAGCAGCTCCAACTGGAGGATTAGCTTATTGGCGAGCGAGTGAGACACTCTCAGGGGTAACACAATTGAAAATCAGGGATGTTTGTATATTTAATGTTTGCACGTACATATGTCATTTTGTACTTTGACCCTCGCTTTTTTGTGTTTGCTGTGTGGTCTACCCCGTCCCCATTCTCCACTAAGCACAGCCCTTTGTTTTATCGATTTTTACCCGTTTAAGTTGTGTCTGATTTCTTGCCTAATCATAAGTTTTAAATAGGAGAAGATACGAATTAATTTTCTGGCTGTTGTGAGTTATCTTGGTTAATGCGCTATTTGTCATAGTTAACCCTACACAAGTATTGTTCTTACCTGAAAATTCATTGTCCAATAGTCAAATCACTGAAGAAAGTAAGTCTTGTGTTGGTATATCAAGTGAACAAGTGTATGTGAAGGTGCTGTGTGTTACAAGGACTGCTTAGCTAATGAATAATCTTTACCTTTATTGACAGGTTAGGTTTTTGTCTCTGACCTATCTGTTTTTTTTTGCCTACACAGTTACGTCTTGTGTACTTATTGAGTTCATTTTCTAACTGATAGCATTCAAATGGCAAATTTACATTTGGTCCTATATTGAAGAGAACAATTGTATCTGTTTGTTATAATTTGTAGGACTTGTTATACAATGCTGTAGTTTTCTGCAACCTAACTAGGCAGGCTCGCTCGCCATTTGTGCTTAAAGCACACCACTAGTAACGTATAATATATATATTCACTTTTTCCAGTCACTGGAGACTTCAAAGACCTGGAGGATCTCAGAGCTCTTCAAGAATTACTTTGTAGTGTTAAGTACTCGGTAATTGATGAAATATGTATGGTTGGCAGAAAACTATTTGGTAGTAAGAAACTACACCAGACATTCCCTCAAAAGTATGTATTAATTGTAATACATCTCAGCAGTGTTCCATGCTTTGAGAATGAACAATTCTAGATTCATGCAATACTGGGTGGATGTTCCAGTCTACTGACTGGAGATTGGGGTCAACCACCACCAGTGATGAACTTTACATGACAGCAACAAAACCTGAACTATCTGCTCTTGGCAGTGCTAATTATCGTTTGCTGATTGTTACATTGTTTTGAAACAAGTGCTCAGGCAGTGCTAATTATCGTTTGCTGATTGTTACATTGTTTTGAAACAAGTGCTCAGGCAGTGCTAATTATCGTTTGCTGATTGTTACATTGTTTTGAAACAAGTGCTCAGGCAAGAAAGGCCAACACTCTCTAGAGCTCCATCTCAGAAATGGTGAAATTACTCTGGAGGACTAGAATGTTCTGATGAAAAGAACTCCTGCTGCATTGGAAATGCCAGCACATTTCAAGAGGCTGTACATCTTTTTCCAGCTGCTGCAGCATTGGTTCAGTATATAATGTTTAAAAATTGCGAACAAATTCTCAGCCACTGGTCCTGGAGCTAGCAGAATTCTTGCAATTGATGCCTGTGTATTAGAATCATTTGCATTTTTAGCATTCCAGGCACATGTAATGCTGACTGCTAATCTGATGGTTCAAGTTGGACTGGATAATGGAGCACTTAGCACAGTTGTGGCAATTTGCTATGATGGCACAGATCAATCACCACCAAATTTACCAGTAGGGTTTCAGGAAAATTTGGTTTACTACACTGGTCCTATTCTGGTGGATGGCACTGTTCAAATAGCTCCATTATGTCTCACGTGGCTGCAAACCCCGGATGCGTAGCTTCTTCCATTCTAAAGATATTCAAGTTTTTCTTGCCGCCAACTCAACTTAGACATACTATAGTATATGTGGTGAGTCAGCATAAACATCACCTTCTGAACTTTAAACTTTTATGATACCATTCTCATTTATGTCATCATTACATGATTATTTTTTACTATATCTTTCCACGTGTATGCATGGGTCAATTAGAATCAAATATTCTCACAAAAAATTAAAATAGTTTGTGTAACTAGGTAGCCAGCTAATCCATGCTAGTTGCCCTAAACACCACTGATATTGGTGACTACGAACATATTTATATATATATATATAGCCTTATGCACAATTTGTAATTATTTACTCCTAATATAATACCTGTACTTATGAAAAATTTAAATATTCTTTCAGAAACATACGTTTCGTAAATTCATCAAAACGTGTCTTGAAGTCTTCCTTTAATTTCTCTTCCACTTCTTTCAAGTGAGTTTTCATTTCAGTACGCAAACGAATACACACTTTAATGAATGCAGTGGCATCGTACTCCTCTGCAACAACAAAAAATGTGCATTGTGTGATAAAATATAATAATTTTTAATTTTGTAATTTAGTGTCTTCCTTAACTCTGAATATATTATACATTTAAGTGAATGTCATCATACATTTCATAGTGTTTCATTAGCATTCAAAAACAGTCAAGATAATACCACATTGAAAATAAATAAACATGTGAACATACCTGACAATATATCCTGTAGCCCGTTTTCATCATCGTTACGAATTTTAAGTTCATCATAACAGTTTTTCACTTTCTTAACCAATTCGTCAAAATCCTCCTTCTTTATAGCAGTGTTGGGACAGTGCGCAAATAAAACATTTCGAATGTCATGAAGTTCACTTACAGCATACCACTCTGGGCTGCGCCGGTAAATAGTGTGATCGTCTTTCAACTCAACTTTTTCCTCACTTTTTGAATAAACAATAGTTTTCTTGCCATTTATGGATTTAACTTCAGCCTTTGGTGGATTTTTTCCAGCTATAAATACCTTATCTCCTTCTTTCCAACCAATATTAGAATCATTGAAACTTTTGTATGTGCAGCCTACCGCAAGGAGGTCGTGGGGAGAATATAAAAGCATCCTTCCTAATAGAGAAGTATCCCACTCTTCTATATTTTTATCCCTCAACTTTGTTTTCTCATCCTGAGCATTACACCTGACATCTTGAGGTTTAATTTCATCTTTCCAATTAACACTTGAATATTTTTCTGACATTTTATCTTCAAGGATGTAACGTAAAACACATGACATGTGATCCACAACAATACGACATAGACAGAAAAATTTTGACCTAAAAACAAGAGGTGAATACGTTACAACACCACACAGCAATTATAATTTTAAGTCTTGTCATGACTCCTAATGGCGTCTCATTAGCTTAACTTGCTTATTATATACTAGATTATTCTATTAATACTAGTGGCGAGCAGAAATGGTGAGCGAGCTCCCTAGTCTAGTTACATAAAACTACAGTATTGTTATTTTGTGATTAATTCTAACTTCTAACACTCTAGCTACTAAAAAGCGGACGAGATAGATTATAAATTACGTGTATATAGTAATGGGGTTCAATGCCATAGTAACCACTCACTGAATCTGTTTGACTTAAAAAAACAACAACAACACATAAAACAACAACTGGAATTTCTAAGGAACAGCCTCCTGCACAGGTTTGAACCTAATCTAATATTAATTATTTTGCATACTAGTGATGTGATTGAGCACAAATGGCGACAAGCCTAAATTTGTACTTCTAACACTCAAGCTACTAACAAAGGGAAGGTTTTTAATTTCTTATATACAGTAAAGGGATTTCAATGCCGTAGTGACAACTCCCCAACCGTGTTTTGAATTGAAAAAAAAAAAGCAACAAAAAAAAGTCACATTATTTAAATGCTTCCTTTGTGATATTATTTAGCTAATTAGTAGTTGTAACACACAATACTTTCACACAACCAAACATACCCACTAGTGCTGGATAGTTACTATCACTGTATCATGATATTAGCTAGCCAGTGGTCACGGGAGCCTAGCACTCAGGGGGGGTCTCAGTGTAGTAAGACTGCAGCTAGCTAGCTGGCTTCAGCTGTTTTGTGTAGTTCGAGACACTTTGCTACATGGCAACACCCCCAGCTGAGTTACTCCCTCTGGAAGGGTAGACCCTCAATTCAAAAGCTTGAAATTCCTTCCAGAATCTGAGCAAAAGACTACAATTGCTGAGTTAGAGTCAGATTTCGATTTGGTCTCTTCAAATGCTGAGTGCAGTAGTGCAACTGAACCAACAGCAAAGGACTCAGAAGTTCCAATATCAAGAAAAGAACAGCTGGGAACTGAAGTATCTCGAAACATTGGGAGGAGAGTACTAGCCTTTATGCCTTGGAATGGTGGGGAGCAAATAAAACCAGATACCCAATGCTGTCTCAGTTAGCAGCTCGATACCTCTCTATTCCAGCTACATCTGTGCCATGTGAACGTGTTTTCAGTATTGCTGGCCATATTGTGAATGAAGAAAGGGCACGCCTCCTTCCTAGCAATGTTAATATGCTTGTTTTTCTGGCTGAAAATCTTCAGTAACTTACCATTCCAATGTATAATATGACGTTATTATGTTTACTTATTTTTATGAATATTGAAAAAATCTGAATAAGCTTACTATCGCGATATGTCCACTATCGCGATATTTATCAAGCTAGCTATCGAGATAGTGATAGTGCCACTATCGCCCAGCACTAATACCCACACAAGATTTACGTTCGTGGTTACTCTAGTGGACAGTGAATTTTTTAAGTACGTAAATACTGTTGCTAGGGCTTATAACTAAGACAAATAGCGCATTAACTTACCGCCACCACTAATTGAATAGAAATGGAACTCCAGTAAGTTTTGAGTTAGCTGCACATGTAAAAGAATTCAAAATGGTAAACAATTCAATTTCTAGGGTGATACGGGTAATGATCGATAAACCAGAGGAATCTGTTTCGTGAAGTTTGGGATGGGGTCGAACAATAAGCGAACACAAAAATATGCGAGGGTCAAAGTACAAATGACATACGTACGTATACACATAGATATAAACAAATATCCCAATTCTCAATTTATATGGTGTCTCGCTCGCTTCGCTCGCTCACCAACTACTATAATAACTGAAAAAGCTGTGTAGAGGCAGCTAGTAACATGAATTTGTTATTTCAACATTTACTCTGTGCTATTCTTTAGCTATACAGTAGCTGTAATGCACAACACTTTCACACACACACACACTAGTTCACTCAACATACCAACACCAGACTTACCTTCATGTGGTTAAACTATTGAACAATGGATTTTCAAATAAGAACAAGTTGCTTAGGATGTATGACTATGACAAATAGCGCATGTATTTACCACTGACACTAATTGGAATAGAAAATGAACTCCAATAAGTTTACAAGAATAAACTACACCTGCAAAATACTTCAAAGCTAACTTAACGAGGAAGAGAAATAGTGTTGTTGAGTCTTCTATGCTTTCATAGATAAAACAAAAAGTTCAGGTTTTCAGGTCTGCTCCAATAATAGCTTGCTTTCAAGACCCGCAACTCATTGTTCAGCAGATCCATTTCTATAATTTATCAAGACGCTTTACCAACTTAAATAATTAGTGGCACGGGCGAAAAAACGGGTCACACGTACCATATAAATAAAAAATAAATAAATAAAATCCACAAAATATCGATTGTGTAACCCCTGTAAATGTCTCACTCGCTTCGCTCTCTCACCAACTACTCAACTACTACTACTAAGATTGCAATGAGGTGCATATAAGTGGCTTTCTGGTAATTTTAAACGCTATTTTTAAGCTATGCACTATCCAACTAAAAGTTTAACAGTATTATCTTTAAGTATCTATGGCATTGTGACACACTCAGATAGCACTGCCACCAGAGTTCTGTGACTGGATTCAGCAAGGTTTGCAGAATTTCAATCTACTTCTTGCAAATGCTGCACGTGTAACAAAACTGACTAAAAGATGACAAGACTGTACAATATATATGATTTGTGCGCGTGCATGATGATTGAATGGTTAAGTTTGGTAATTAAAGTTCCAAATATAGCCCAACATGGCTGCTTGGTATGAATGTGTCTATGCATAGAGTGAGAATGTTTGATAATGTGGTGGTGTATAGTTACACCACAGTATCATTGGAAGTCACATTAATAGTTTACCCTGACTTCCATGAATATATGCTGGTGACCTAGCACTATTGACTGATACTGTATATATTTATAATGGGTGAGAGACCCAGAGACAGTGTGTACATGCATTCATGAATAATTCAGGGATTAATCAGAGTTGGTAAAGCGTTGTCAATACCTGGATGGGAAAAGAGTTTGACAAGAAAAAAAAAAGTAGTAAAAAAAAGTGATTTTGGCGTGATTCAAACCTACAATATTTTATATTGTGGAGTGCCACACAAACCACTAAACTGTCAGGACCAAACAACTTGAGTATCTTTAAAAGCCTTATTAACCCCTTGTACCCTATAAAAAAACTGAACACTGGGTGGCTGACCTGAGTTGGGAAAGAGTATTCATCTACAGTAGTTGACCATAATGGGTATAAGAGAGGCAGAGAAGCAGGAGAATACAAAGGTCAATGCGGGTAAGAAAAAGCTGACTGATGTAACTACTAAGAAGTGAAGGAAAATACACAGAAAGGACAGAGATACTGGGGAATAGAAGAGGTAGACAGAGAATGAAATCTATTAGTAATAAGAAAAACAGTGCCGGGATGGCTGAGGAAAAATGAAAGCAAGAAGGGAGACTATGGATAAACCTATATTATGCTACTGCACTCCTAAGCTAGACAGGTTATTACGAGGCGCCACTGTGTGGTGGGGTACTTGATAGCATTTGTAATTGGTGAGCAAGCCAAGTGAGTGAAACAATATTAGGGGTAGACAATTGAAAGTTGGGTATATTTTCGATATATATTATTATATGGATGGATGATATGTATGCCCCGCCCCTTAAACACGTGCGTAGGATTCTTTTTCTCCTACAAATACAGCTTTTTTAGGTTAGTTCTTGACTTTTTCTGGAATTACAGGACTAGTTAAGTTTAAAATTAGCTTTACACCTAAAACAGCACAATTATTTCCTAGAAATGCTTGTTATATTTCAAGTTACAAAAACCTGGGGTGAGAAGTTGCTATGGCATTCAAACCACTTACCAGATGTAATGTAAGAACAACTTGCTAGAAAATGCTATTACCACTCGAGAAAACTGAGGTAAGTACATCATTATGCTTTTGTTATCAAAATTTTATAAAAACAAACAAACAAACCCTGCCTATCGTTTGTAGTTGAGTACTTGTTGTCAAGAATTACAGGAACAGATAGTCAGAAAGGCTTAACATTACAGCTATAACTACTTTGAAGAAAGTTTGTTTACTAAAGTTAGTGGTCAACTGCTATATGCTCTTTTGTCATCATGAACTATATAAAGGAGTGAAAGCTAATCTATAACATAGGGTTATAATACTGTAGTTTTAAGCAACTTAACTGGGGAGGTGCGCTCACCATTTGTACAAGCACACTATTAGTGTATATTTATGTGTTGACGTATGTATGCTATTTTGTACTTTGAACCTTGCGTTCTATGTTCGCTTGGAGGTCAACCTTGTCACATGCTCCACTTAACAAAATCCTTTGGTTTATCGATCTTTACCCAGATAATCCAGGGAAATCTAATCATTTACACTTTTGAATTAGGTAGTCTCTGACATGATATGAATTGCAGGGTGCAATTAAGTCTTGCAAACTTACAGAGTTCATTTTTAATAGTGTCTGCGGTTGGTCATAGCTATAAACCTGACGCAACAGTATTGTTTGTACTTCAAAATTCATTGTCAATCAGTTAAGTCATGAAAAGAATACAATGGAAGTCTTGTTTTGATTTTTTTTTCAATGAACTTGAATGTGTGTGAAAGTGTTGCATTACAGCTATTGCTTAGAAAGAACAGCTCAAAAATTAGCTAACAAATAAATATATTAGCTGCCTTTTAAAAACAACAACGTCTTTTATACTTCTCACCAGTTACTTCAACAGTAAATGTTAGGGTTAAACTTTGTGATAATTCATTCCAAATGCTTGCTTTTTTCCAAGTCCTAAAGTTGGGGTGAGTGGTTACTACAGTGGTCCCTCTCTTGAGAGACCACCCTATGGTTACAGATTAAGTGGTCTTTCTAGAGGAGTGGTCTTTCGTCAGGGGGAGGACAGAAAATTCTACTCTTAGTCATGCCAGAGAAGTATTGTACCATTAATTACCAATTTGTTATATTATTTAAGAATTCATCTGGTTATCATTAACAATTAACAGAAAATCAGTATTAACTATTGAAAATTGCAATGGATGTAAATAATCAGTAAGTTTAGTTTGCTTCATGTTTCTAGTATCACATATCATTCGTGCAACAATGTCTTTGCTTTTAGTAATGCATTCAAGCAGCTCAGAATTTTCTTGTCCAAGGGCAAAGTCTTGAAGGTCACTTAAACGTGCCATGGCTTTTTTGATTTATGTGAATGAAAGAGTTAATTATTATTAATAATGAATGATTTTAAAGTCATTTGCTTTAAACTTGCATTTCTCTTGATGACAGCTAAATATCTTATCTGCTTCAACAGTAGTGCTGATGTGGGAGTACTCTCCTGCTGTCACTGCTTAGTGCATGAAACAGAGTGATGAGCCTTTGTGATGTCCAAAAGATATTAAAGAAAAAGAAAAATAGATCGGTGAAGAGGCCAAGATCTGGTCATCGAACTCCTGGAAACATTAGAGTACTTAGCTACTTACTCAGCTAGCACTTAACGGTAAAAGATCACCAAAAAATGTAAAAAGTACTTTGATGATGCTACAGGTTCTTCCATCTCACCAAGAGCAATCAGAAAAATACTTCTGCAATCTGGAGTAAGCAGTTGTAGTACCGTTAAAAAGTCTCTTAGCACAGCAACTTATAGAAAAAAGAGGCCTTATTACTGGTGTTGCAAGTTTATTGTAAGTGCTAGCTGAGTAAGTACTCTATATTTCCTTGTAGTTGTAGACTGTGACCAGATTTTGGTCTAGCTTGACTTATTTTCAGTTGTTTTAGCTATAGAAGTACCTCAGTATGGATAATTTACTGGCCAAACAAGACTATGCGCACAACTTTATGAGCTACATTTCCACTAGAACAAACCAAAGTGGTCTTCATCTGATGCTAGACAAGAATGAGCCCCTATTCTAGAATTTTTTCTTTGCTATAGCAAATGTCACCAACAGGTCTATAAACCCCACTTCCTCCTCAAAATGTTGTGTTCACCTATCCTCCACACTAACATATACCTCTTATTGCTCAGCTGATGTACACTATGTATCCAATAAAGAACATGTCACCAACATGAATTGAAGTACGGTTACACTAAGGCTCTTGAAAAAACCTGAACTCAAATCACTACCACCAATAACAGAAGAATTTGAAGAATTATGCTTACAGGGCACAATGGTACATCAAGTGGGATGGAATAGTCTACTTTAGCTACTAATGGAGAAAGACAGTAGTTAGGCTGCTATCAGAGAACTACTTTCTTCAATGGTGGTCAATGCAAATGGGAATTGCTCATAATACACGCCAGGAGGCAGATTATTAGACTAGTTTTGCCCTAAACAAAACATACTTAGTCTTAAAGTTAGCTTATGGTCATGCAGGACATTTGTCTGTAAAAGCATTGATCCACCCAAGATTTACATGGCCTAACATCGCTAAGGATATTCAGAATTATGTTGATTCATGCAAGATTTGTATGTACAAGAGTCTATTCAACCCCAGAAAAGCACCTATGGTGGCCAGACCTATCACATCAGAGCCTTTTGAGGCAATTGCAATTGCCTCAAAAGGTTAAGATCAGGGAACAGATATACATTTTAACAGCAATTTGTATGGCAACTAGGTGGCCTGAAGCTATACCACCTTTGAAATATTACTGCCAAGATGGTGGCAAAGGGATTGACAGAAACATTTTCTTGTGCTGGTCTGCCTTATACCTTGTTTAGTAACCAAGGAGGCCAAATCAACTCAGATTTAGTTAAAGTGTTAACCCCTTCCCCCCCAGCTGACTCTAGGAGGGGGAGATGTATGTATTTGTGGAATTTTTTTTCCTCCAGATGTACCAGTATATTCATTTTTGTAGCAGTGTAAGTATTGGTAATTAATTTATTCATTACGTTTGTATGTGAATTGACCTGCCTAGAAGGGCAGGTGTCAAATCATCTTTCCTGTGTGCTGTGTATTTAAATTAAGTTTTATTTTGTCCTTTGCTTTGTGTAGCATCCCTGTGCCCCTTCACCCATCAGACTTCAGAAATATATTTAAAAAAACCCTATAGATTTGATGAAGTGGTAAGGCACCTCCTGCATAGTCACTGGAACTGGTGGCAGCGTACCCTTAAAAAAATCGGTATTTGTGTGTCCACCTCAGTCTTGACTCAGGTTTAGGTGAATAATAAACTAGGAGTAGACAGTTATAGCCTGGCATATGTATATACACTTCAGTGTTTCATCCAGACATTCTTGCAAGGGGGGGCAAAATAGAGTTTTGAAAATGTAAGGGGGGGCGGGCGGCACTGGTCACCATGGGAGTGAAATAGAATTATTGGAAGGCCTATGTCCTACATTAAAAAACATAATCTTATCTAATGAGGTCTGCATATGTCAGATCCTGACAAGTTAATTCAGCTACTCATTTTCACCTCCACTGTCTAGCAATTTTCAGTCAACTGTGACATTCACTATTTAGATGCTTTTCACACACTATTCAACTCTGACTCTCACCTCCCCTTAGGTTTATCACACGTTGATTCACACTTACGGTTGCTGGCTGGCTATAAAAGGCCAGCCCTCAGCTCACCGTAGCAGTTGTTGAGTTTTGATCTATACAGATTCTACAACTTCCAGAACCAGAACTCTAAGCACTCGTAGTCCCTGACAGCTTAAGATAGTCTCAAATGGATATTCGCTCTTTCTTCTGTGGTGCAAGCTCTTCAAAGTCACCTGGCCACTCAAGTAGCAGTGACACAGAAGATAAAAGTGACAGCAATCAATCTGATACCGAGTTTTTGGAGCCAAGTCCTGCCAAGAAAAGATTAATTGTCCATGAGAAGCATGCAAAGGAAAGATTAACTACACATGAGAAAAGCAAGAAAATCACTGCAAGCAGTCGAAAATACAACAAAAAATGGGGAGAGAGCTTCAATTGGCTGATGTTTGATAAAAATTTCCAAGGAGCTTTTTGTAAGGTTTGCAGGAAGAGAGGAATTTCTCTTCAAAGAACAGGAGGAACATGGATCTCAAAACCTTTCACGAACTGGAAGAAGGCAATAGAGAAGATGAAAATTCATGCAAAGAGTGATATTCACCTCCTATCATGTGAAGCAGAGATGGCTGCAGCTACAGCACTACAAGAAGGGTCAGTCATTCAGCAACTCCAACAAATTAATGATGAGGAAAAGTTGAAGAACAGAATGGCCATTAAAGCTCTAATTCGTTGCACCCATTTTCTAGCTCGTCGCCACCTTCCCCACACAACAAATTTTGATGAACTTATTGATCTAATCGTAAGTTGTGGTGCAGAAGATTTAAAGGGGTTCCTTGAAAGAGCTAGATTAAATGCAACCTACACATCTAAAGTTGCTGTTGTTGAATTGGTTGAGGCAGTTGGCTTATGGGCTGAAGAATGTTTACTGAAACGGCTTCGCCAAGCTTCCCATTTCAGCATAATGGCAGATGAGTGCACTGATGTGACGACCACAGAAGAGCTTTCAATTTTCTTCCGCTGGGTGAACATGGACGGTCAACCTGTTGAGCACTTCTTGGATATAGTTCCATTGAAAGCTACTGATGCAAAGACTATTTATTCTGCCCTTGTTGAATTCATGAAAGATAAAAACATACAGATTAGCAAGCTGGTGGGTATGGGATTCGATGGAGCCGCTACTTTCTCTGGGAAACACAATGGTGTGCAGAGTCTCCTGAAGAAAATTTCACCTCATGCACTTTTCGTACACTGCCATTGCCATTTGCTACAGCTAGCATGCGTTCAAGCAGCTAATGCTACCAGTGGGATAAAACATGTGTACATCACACTCACCACCCTCTGGACATTTTTCCACTATTCTCCTAAGCGAGCTGAGAGTCTCAAAGCAGTACAGCAGGTGCTTGACTTACCTGAGCTGAAAGTTGTGAAACCATCAGATACTCACTGGCTGTCCCATGAACGCTGTGTGAAGGCAGTCAAAGCTAGCTACAGTGCAATTGTGACTGCTCTAAACAATATCTATGAGCAGACACATGCACCTGAAGCTCTAGGTATCAGTAAAGCCTTATGTAGGCCCTCAACTTTAGTGGCCATATACCTCCTTGATTATGTTCTGCCACAAGTGGCGAAGTTGAGCAGAGCTCTCCAGACTGAGAGAATAGACTTGACAGCTATCACCCCTCTTGTTGATGCCACTCTCAATACACTTGATGATGCCATGTTACCTGCTGCTAACTGGGTATTAGAACTGATGGATGCAAAAAATGAGATCGAAGAAGTCACTGACATCACGTTAACCACGGAAAGCATTGCTACATTCCAAGGACAAGTGGCTGAACCGTTTATCAGGATGCTGAAGGCAAACATATCCAGCAGATTTATTTCACAAGATTTTGTCTCCTCATTTGGCATCTTTGATCCGAAGAAAGTGCCAGCTGCTGACTCTTCTGACTTCCATACATATGGTGAGGACTTAATAGATGTACTATTAGCTCACTATGGTGCAGAGCTGCCTGCTAAGACTGCTGGTGGAGATGAATACACCAAAGAAGCTCTTATTTCCCGCGAAACCCGAGAAGAGTGGAAAACATTTCGAAGCTACTTATCGAAGAAGCCGAAAGGTAACCTGCACTTGCAGTTGAAAGAGCTCACCACAAGTGATATGCTTAGTGAAATTTTTCCAATCATTAGCACCCTGGCAAACATATGTCTATCTATCCCTGTCAGCACTGCTTCAGTGGAAAGGAGCTTCTCCAAAATGAAACTAATTAAAACACGAATTCGAAATCGAATTGGGCAATCACAATTATCCTATTTGATGAAAATAGCCATGGAGACACCCGAGACGCTCTCATCTACACAATTAAATGACATTATTACAGTATTGAACAAAAAACCTAGACAAATTGCTGTGTGAATATTGCTTATTATTAATTTGGTTTACATTTTTCTCTTAATAAATATCGGTTCTTTCAAAAGGGTGGGGGGCACTTAGAATCCAAGGGGGGGCATTTAGAACCCAAGGGGGGGCAAATGCCCCCTTTCGCCCCCCCCCTAAATGAAACCCTGCACTTGGAAGAAACTGCAATAGTTTTTTTTTTCACTTCAACAAGTGAACTTATGGTAATAATGTGCACCTAAGACCCACCCCATTTTCACTGTGGGCATCAAGATTTTCATGCAGTTGAGCTACTGCAGTCATGTGACCATAATTGGTTTCCGGTTTCGGCTAGTACCACATTCCTATTTTGCCGTATTTGTGGTCGTGCCAACTCAACGTGGACATACTACAGTCTGCTTATTATTATCACAGTCAGTTTAAAATTAACTATAAGCACAGCTAGTTTGGCTTTTCAAGCATGCTGAGTTAGTCAAGTCTCAACAATGGCTGAATGGCCATGGAAATCCTAGAGACCAGGATTTTCCAACGGTGCAGCCTATGTACGAAGTGAGTAATAGCAAAATGAAGCAAATCCAGCAACATACTCAATCACTTGTTCACTCACCCAACTAAGTTCAGTGAGCTTTCAGCATACTAATATATATATTCTTTTTTTTTTACCGTTATATCATAATATTACAAAGATGTTTTAACCTCGTAAATTCTAGAAAAAAACAGTACCCGCAGGCGTGCTTAAGGAGCATACGTACAATCCATACATACATATATATACATACATCGAACATGTACCCGATTTTGCATTATCCACCCCTAATACTGTCTCACTCGCTCCGCTCGCTCGCCAACAAATAAACATCCCCGATTTTCAATTGTGTTACCCCTGAGAGTGTCTCGCTCGCTTCGCTCGCTCACCAATAACTATAGGCACACTAAAATATGTATTGAGCTGTAATGGAAACCTATAGCCTATAACAGATTCATTCTAAACTTTCCAAGTCTGTTACATTTATTGTTGTTCAGAAAACTATGGATTTAACTCTGCTGTTAGATCCTTACCTAAGCTTGAATTTAATTAAAAAATAGGATCTACACCATTACAACCTAGAATACATTATGTTAAAGTATGCAGCTGTAGTATCTTATAACTACTGGGGTTCGATATTAAAGTAATTTGGTAATAGATTGATAACACCAAGATGACATAAATCAGCAAAAACACTAAATCTTACAAACCAGAACATGAGATGATGAAATACAGGATGTAAAGAAATAATCAAGAATTAACTAAGTCTCTTGATATACCACAACAGCTTTATGATGTAGTAACTAGAGGTGGAAATGGAACAAAAATCATCATGAATATAGCAATAAAAACATGGTAGGGATGTTCATTCAGGTAACGGCGATGCTGTACCAACTCTGATTAGCTCATAAATTATTCATGAATACACACTGTCATCATCAGTCATCGTTGTCGTCACTGACACATAAGCGTATTCTTATATAGATAACAAAGACATTTCAATCCCAAAGTCTTCATCAGTTTAAAATTTGACCTAAAACACGATTTTTTAGGCTTGACTCCACTTTCTTCTGATAAAGAAAGTCTTACTTGAAACTTGGGCTCCAAATTGTGGAATAATTCCTGCGAAAGGCTTGTTTTTCAAGTCACAAAAAGTTACTGCGACTGGTTACTATGCCATTGAAATCCCTTTACCAGACTTAATTTCAAAACTTTGTCGTTTTTTAGGGGGCTGCTAAAAATGCCGCTTTAGGTTGTCAAGTGCAACTGGTAGCCGGGATGGCTAAATAATAATACTAAGGAAGCCGCCATTACTTGGAAGAAGCTGAAGTAAGAACGCATTTCTGTACTTGTTAGCTAAAATTACAAAATTTACTGTGGCTATTATTTTTTGTTAGAGCTGCGAGCTTGTTCACCAGTTACTGGTAAATGAGGTAGTCAGAATGGCTGAAATTGGATATTACAGAAAATACCACTGTCAAAATACCTTATAACAATGCTGAGGAAGCCACCAATACTAGAGGGAAACTGAGGTAAGTACTTAATTCCATATTTTGTAAGTTAAAATTACAAAATAACTCTGGCCTTTCTGTTTTGTAGTTGAGAGCATGTTGTCAAGAGAGACTGGTAATTTAGATTATCAGAATGGCTTCAATTTGATACTACAGAAGTTACTACTACTCAAGAAAGTGAGGTAAGAAAGTAATTTTGTATTTGTTTGCTAAAATTAATGGTCTTTTATTTTGTATGAGAGCTTGTTGTCAAGAATTACTGGTAATTCAGATGGTCAAACTAGCTTAAATTTGTAACTACAGAAGTTGCCAATACTCAGGAAATTGAGGTAAGTAGTAAGTAATTCCATATTTGTTGGCTAATATTACAAAAGTAATACTGGCCTATTTATTTTGTAGCTGAGAGCTTGTTCAGGAGTTACTGGTAATTGAGGTAGTCAGAATTGCTCAAGTTTGATACTACAGAAGTTACCATTACTCAGGTAAGAGTGTAATTTATTATTTGTGTTTGTTAAAATTAATGGTCAACTGTTTTTATAGTGCTTAGCATGAATTAAGCTAAAGTATTAATTATGTAGTAACAATACTGTAGTTTTAACTAGGCAGGCTCGCTCGCCATTTGTGCTCAAGCACACCACTAGTTGGCGAGCGAGCAAAGCGAGCGAGACAGTATTAGGGGTGGATAATGCAAAATCGGGTATATGTTATATGTATATATGTGTGTATGGATGGTACGTATGCCCCCTTAAACGCGCGCGCGCGGGGGAACTTTTTTCTCCTAAAAACACGGCTTTTTAGGCTTGACTCCGGTTTATTCGCATTAAACAAGCCTTACTTTTAACTTAAGCTCCGAAGTATGAGATAATTCCGGCAAAAACCCATGTTTTTCAAGACACAAAAAGTTTCTGAGACCGGTTACTATGGCATTGAAGACCCTTTTCCAAACATAATTTCAAAACTTTCCCGTTTTAGGGGGGATACGGAGTGCCGCTTGTTTGTTGTCAAGAGCCATTGGTAGTCAGAATGCCGTAATGTTAATGCTAAGGAAGTTACTACTACTCCAGTGAAGCTGAGGTAAGTAAGTAATTCCATATTTGTTAGCTATATATGCAAAAATAACTCTGGCCTTTCTTTTTTGTAGCTAAGAGCTTGTTGTCAAAGGTGACTGGTAAATTCAAATAGTCAGAATGGCTTCAATTTGATACTACTGAAGTTACTACTGCTCAAGAAAATGAGGTAAGAAAGTAATTTTGTATTTGTGTGCTAAAATAGATTGGCTTTTGTTTTTGTAGCTGAGAGCTTGTCAAGAATGTGAGGTAATTCACATAGTCAAAGTAACTTAAATTTGATACTACAGAAGTTATCAATGCTCAGGAAATTGAGATAAGTAGTAATTCCATATTTGTTGGCTAAAATTACAAATAATAACACTTATTATTTTTTTTTTTTATCGTAGCTGAGATCTTGTCCAAGAGTTACTGGTATCAGAATGGCAGATGTTTGATACTACAGAAGTTACCATTAATAAGGCAAGAGAGTGATTTTGTATTTCTTTGCTGATATTATAGTGTTTGTATTTTGATGTTACCTAACTATCAGGCTCGCTCGATATTTGTGCTCAAGCACACCACTAGTATATATGTATGTATGTATGTATGGATGGTACGTGTGCCCCTTAAACGCGCACACGGGGAACTTTTTTCTCCTAAAAAAAACACGGCTTTTTAGGCTTGACTCTAGTTTATTCTGAAACAACAGCATTAAGCAAGCCTTAACTTAAGCTCCGAAGTGTGAGAAAATTCCGGCGAAAACACTTGTTTTTCAGGACACAAAAAGTTGCTGAGACCGGTTACAATGGCATTGAAGATCCTTTTCCAGACTTAATTTCAAAACTTCGCCATTTTAGGAGGATACGATTCTATTTGTGGTTGAGAAGGGCTATTCCTGGTAATTTGCTAACAGTAATTGACCACCGCAATATATGTGCGGCAGAACAAATTTGGTATGGCCATGTCCCCAGACCCATTCCAGCATAGCAGTTCGGTAAAGGTTTGGCTACACCAGACTAGATTAGTCTTGCGTTGCCAGACCCTTTACCACCTTTTATCCGCTACACGGTGGGGAGGAAAGGGTCTGGAACACTGCTGTTGACTCGGCTGTTCTAGCTCTACCCAGAAGTTGGTGGAGGTAATTAGGCTTTAGCACTATGAATAACATTAGCAGTATAGCAACCGTAACCTCTTTCTGCGAGCTGCAATTTCGTGCTTGGACAGTGATGAGTATCTCTGATGAGACTGCGTTAGATACTGTGTACAAATCTTCGGCCATCTGGGTTACTCGTGTCTAATCAAAGAATGAATACATTTTGACTGCAAAGACAGCATTGATCCATTTTGCTGAATAAAAATTTTTGCTCGTAAATATCTCCTTTACCGCACGCGGTCACTTAATGTTATTCATATTGTTAAAGCCTAATTACCTCCACCAACTTTCGGGTGGAATTAGAACTGCTGAGTCAATGGTAGTGTTCCAGACCCTTTCCTCCCATCGCATAGTGAGTAAAGGGCGGTAAAAGGTCTGGCTATGTGAGACTAGTCAGGATTGAGTTTGTACAGTTGAGACCGAGTTTTAAGCTGCTCTAATGGCTTCACAAGTACAGCTTCATTCCAATCCCTTACCCTGCAAGTATAATAGAAGGATGTTATTTGAAGTGACTGTTTCAGAATAAAATACTAAAGTTAGCTCTAGGACCCGTTTGTCCTCGTGCTTCATGTTAACTGGTAGATTTTTGGCGCTGAAGTTAATTGATCTGCGTAGAAATTCAGAGCTGGCCTCGAGTGAATAGATAACTTGCAGGGATCAGTTAAGGGCGGTTCTGCAGTATTACACTGACGGATAAAACGACCACAGTTCCGGTGGCACTACTGTATGGGTCCTTTTTTTTTTAAGTCAGCACATAGATATGGCTATGAACTACACACTACTCAGTCAGAAAACTAATAAGGTCAGTTGGAGCTGGGTTTATGCCAATTTTCTGGAAGAAAATGTTGATTTGTGATGATTGAAAATTAATATAATATATTGTTGCAATTTGATCTGGTCACTTGAAATGATTACACGGAGGGTAATAAGTACACATTGCCATCTCCTCAAAAAATATACTATTGAAATATCAAGGCGGTTTGGATAAAATTCAACAAAATTTTTGAAAAATTTGACACCATATGTATGTTTACTTGGAGTTTGATAACAGATATGGATCCAAAGGATGCTTTAAAATATACATGAAGGCAGTTAAACACTATAGATGTACAGTAGCGGTCATAAAAAAGTTTGGAATTCCGTACCATAGAACGGTAGTCGCACGCATAATTGAACGGTAAAAAAACGGTATGGCAATGCCCGTCCATTTCGTACGCAAAAAAAAACAACATACCATTCCGTTTCTGTTGTACGATTAAAACGGTGTAACGGTCACAGTAAATTGATAACTTTGTGAACAATATTTCGATTGCACTTCACTCGTTCGTTCGCATGAAACTGTTTGACAACAGTAAAAAAAACAGCTCTGAGAACAATAAACATAGCTAAAGGCAGTGAAGAAACAAAAGAAAAAGTACTTTTAACAAATAATTAGTCAAAGTATTTTTTTCTTTGTCACAATCATTTAAAGCATAAACTTCGGAACTTCTTTCTATACTATAAACCATTTTTAATGATAACATCATTTTCTTGGCAAAATTGATGCAATTAGTTTTGGCTATATAATTTATCTAGTTTTGCTGATGATCTTTAGAATTTACACAAATGCAGCAAGCAAATCCAAAGTGAATACGGTATGATTATTCTCCAGCATTACAATAATAAATACACAAATACAATGCATATTCACAGGGTCTAAGAATGAGATTGAGAAGCTGGAGGAGAATTGTTACAGGTGAATTTACACCATTTGGGTAGTCTCTACCTACCAAGAAAATTTGCCTGACCAATGTAAGGAAAGCTAACAATTCTTATGTTAAAAATTATTATAATTTAGATATGGAAAGTGCTTTGTCTGATGGTGATGATGGTTCAAGTGTGGAGTGTGTAGGTAATAGAGTAGAGGATGAGGCTAGGGGGAATAGTGTGGAGGATGATGGTATTGGCAGTAGGTTGACCAAAGTGGAGGAAGAAGTGGCACAAATTAAACAGTTTTATTTAATTCTTCCTCAATCTGTAGTGTTCCTTCCCCTTTCTCAAATGTTTCTTCTTTAATGAATGTTCCTTCCTATTTCTCATCCTCAACTATTTCTACTTCTATATCAGTGGTATCTTCCTCTTGCCCTGCTGTTTCTTCCTCTTTTTTCTACTGTGTCCTCTTTTCCACCTTGTGCATATTCATTCCCTCCATCACCAGTACTTCCATGCTCCAGTATTAACCCCACTTCTTCCACTGTTCTGCCTAGCCACCCACACCAGCACTTCCATGTTCCAGATTAACCCCACTTCTTCCACTGTCTGCCTAGCCACCCACACCAAGTATTACCACCTACTTCACCTCTACCTCCAACTCTTCCAGCTCCCTCTACAACATCACCTGCAACTACCCCAATTCTGTCCACCCCTCCTCCCCCCATGGCTTCTCCCACCATTACAAATACACCTCCCACTGTTCTACCTATCAGATACACAAACATTCTATCTGAGGAGTCATCAACCACAGGTGAATTACTACCCATTGAAACTGTGCTGGCTATGAACAGTCACCTCAAAAGAGAGAGCAGCATTGGGAAACTGGCTTGTAAGCTAGCCAGAGATGCGGTGTTCGGACCAGATGTGAGGAAGATGTCAACACCTTTTGGAACGAGACAATATCCAGTGCTGTGTCCACAAAAATTACATCAATTGAAGCAGAGTATTTTTGGATTATTCCCCCAATACTAGAGAAACCCAGTGGAATTTGAACCATTAGGAAAACTTGTGTTGAATCTATTCAACAATGTTGCAAAAGACTTCGTTTAAATAAAAAATAAATATTGCACGGCATATGTATTGAAAATGTAGATTGTATAATAGTGAATTGTCTATTGGGTTGGCATCTGGGGACTCGGCAGGTGTACGCATCCAGTTGATGTGATTGTCTTGAAGGAATGCTCATGTGTGAAGGAATGTGTGTTAGGGGTCATTATCTTGCATGAAGTGATGTCCAAAAGGATATACTTCATGGATGAATGGCAGAAGTGTCTTCTCCAAGATTTCAGTGTACAGGCACTTGTCCATAATACCCTCAAATATGCACAGCGCAGTTGCATCTCGACATGATATCCCTCCCCATATGTCGGGAGTTATCTTCGACCTTCTCCCACTTCCAGGATGCCTCGCAATTGATCCTAAGCCAAAATCATACATTACTTTTATTGCAACTACATGCATACATTGAACTAAAAAATTAATATGGCTTTTTATGGAGGGATGGGGGAAAGGAGGGGAGGGCAGAGAAGAGTTAACGAAAATTCAAATCAAATGCTAGGATTAAAAATTCAAATCAAATGCTAGGATTAAAAATTCAAATCAAATGCTAGGATTAAAAATTCAAATCAAATGCTAGGATTAAAAATTCAAATCAAATGCTAGGATTA
>WLWD01004139.1_pt1 | contig 29580 bp, 23 predicted proteins | sample 6712731 | NCBI WGS metagenome assembly WLWD01 (sample SAMN12718690, study PRJNA576275) | sponge metagenome | isolation source: marine sponge | host: Mycale hentscheli | place: New Zealand: South Island, Marlborough, Capsize Point | collected 2014-11-01
CTCAGTAGCTAATGTAATGTCGTCCCAGCCTAATAGTCTCAGTAGCTAATGTAATGTAGTCCCAGCCTAATAGTCTCAGTAGCTAATGTAATGTAGTCCCAGCCTAATAGTCTCAGTAGCTAATGTAATGTAGTCCCAGCCTAATAGTCTCAGTAGCTAATGTAATGTAGTCCTAGCCTAATAGTCTCAGTAGCTAATGTAATGTAGTCCCTGCCTAATAGTCTCAGTAGCTAATGTAATGTAGTCCCGGCCTAATAGTCTCAGTAGCTAATGTAATGTAGTCCTAGCCTAATAGTCTCAGTAGCTAATGTAATGTAGTCCCTGCCTAATAGTCTCAGTAGCTAATGTAATGTAGTCCCAGCCTAATAGTCTCAGTAGCTAATGTAATGTAGTCCTAGCCTAATAGTCTCAGTAGCTAATGTAATGTAGTCCCAGCCTAATAGTCTCAGTAGCTAATGTAATGTAGTCCCAGCCTAATAGTCTCAGTAGCTAATGTAATGTAGTCCTAGCCTAATAGTCTCAGTAGCTAATGTAATGTAGTCCTAGCCTAATAGTCTCAGTAGCTAATGTAATGTAGTCCTAGCCTAATAGTCTCAGTAGCTAATGTAATGTAGTCCCAGCCTAATAGTCTCAGTAGCTAATGTAATGTAGTCCCAGCCTAATAGTCTCAGTAGCTAATGTAATGTAGTCCCAGCCTAATAGTCTCAGTAGCTAATGTCTTAGTGAGTAGCAATCCCCCCCCCCCCACACACACACCATGGTCTAGTTAAGAGTTTATGTGAATGACATTGCTAAACTTTATAAACAGAGCTGCTACTTGCCCCACCATTAGAGCCAGAGCTAGGCTAGTTGCCCCACCATTAAAGCTGAGACACTCCTTAATTTCTCTTAATTAGATCAAATACTACCAACTGACTGAGTTGGCCAACCTCTGACCTCAACTAGGGAGAATATCATAGTTCTGGTATCGGCATGGCAACTAAAACCCCAAGAGAGTTGACTAACGTACCATATGGCACTAACTCAATACAGCACAGGTACATGGTGTATATATGCATATATGTATGTGTGTGTGTTTGTATACATGTATGTATGTATGTGTGTATGGGTGTATGCATGATGTATGTAGCAGTATTGTAGGGTTAGAGCCAAACAAGATTTACTGAAAGTATATTTTAAACAATTTAGGAAAAAAACGAGTTCCTGCCTTTATCATGATGTTGCCATGGTGATACCCTAATTAGCACACAATAAGCTACCAAACACATGTCACCACATCACATGTGTGGGGTCACTGGCAAACACATGTCACCACATCACATGTGTGGGGTCACTGGCAAACACATGTCACCACATCACATGTGTGGGGTCACTGGCAAACACATGTCACCACATCACATGTGTGGGGTCACTGGCAAACACATGTCACCACATCACATGTGTGGGGTCACTGGCAAACACATGTCACCACATCACATGTGTGGGGTCGCTGGCAAATCTTCTGAGTGAACATTGTAGTCACTTCAACAAACACGCTAGATAACTACAGAGTTCAGAGTTCACTGGTCTGACTCGGTGAGCCAGTAAAGAATGCATTAAAGGGAAACTAAAAAAAATAGAATTTCAAAGTCAGGACTATGACAAACATGACCTTTAACCTCCATCAATAACCATAGCAACATATGACTCAGGTGTCAATACATAGAGGTGTGGTTAGCGATCAGCCAAGCCAAGCCTACCCTGGAGTAGCTAGTGAAGTCACACCTACTACTCGTGCTTAAAAATAGTGTTCTAGTCTAGACCCACACCCACCTCAACAAAAATAGATCTAGTCTCCTCTGCCAGTGAAGTTATTAACTATGATCTCTCAGAAAGTGATTCAACATGTAACATGATGTAACTAGGTGTAACATGTGTGTGTATGTGATATCAGGTGTGCGTGTTGGTGCTGACACAGGAAGAAAGTTTCACTATATCTCACGTATTCTGGAAGACAGCCATGACTGGCCTACACAACTCACTCCTCCAGGAGGCCATGACTGGCCTACACAACTCACTCCTCCAGGAGGCCATGACTGACCTACACAACTCACTCCTCCAGGAGGCCATGACTGGCCTACACAACTCACTCCTCCAGGAGGCCATGACTGGCCTACACAACTCACTCCTCCAGGAGGCCATGACTGGCCTACACAACTCACTCCTCCAGGAGGCCATGACTGACCTACACAACTCACTCCTCCAGGAGGCCATGACTGGCCTACACAACTCACTCCTCCAGGAGGCCATGACTGGCCTACACAACTCACTCCTCCAGGAGGCCATGACTGGCCTACACAACTCACTCCTCCAGGAGGCCATGACTGGCCTACACAAGTCACTCCTCCAGGAGGCCATAATGTACTGTGACAGAGCTAAGCTCTTCATGTCGTGAAAAAAAAAAAACCCAACTAATTCATCACGTCATTCTGTCCAATGCTACTTGGAAACTACCAATGATATCATGTGTCAAGAACACAATAATAGTCTCTGTGGTAGCTCATGAATATCATTAATGCAAGCTCATACTGTGAACTACTCAAGATCTCCTTCCCCTCTCTCTCTTCAGGGAAAAGATCTCTTCTCTTCCCGGTACTAGACTAAATACTAACAACTTGACCTCGTGGATTCAAGGACTAGCTCAGCAAGTTTTGATAATTTAATCTCAGAAGAATCTCCACTACCTCTTCAACTATACACACTTCTTGCAATACAAACAAACACACATACAATACATATGCCTACCAGCCATAACCACACCCACTCCACCACCAGCAGGCACATTCCATTGACATTGCTAGTACTTCTTTGAACAACTAACTAGTCCAGACTTTCACTTTACTGTAAAAATAATTAGTTTTACATTTCTAGAATTCACCTGCAATATTTCAAAGTAGATACCAAGGACGTGACATACCAGGTCACCAGGAGAAGCAGTAGCTGTTGTCACTACCCACCCAACCCAAGCTACACCTGAACACATTCTTACAATAACCCTCCCTCCCTCAGCACAGGTTGTGAGGTGAGTGTCTGTTAGTCTTCCAGTTTACTGCTGACTACTGATCCTCACCTCCACCCACACAACTCCCTATACGTCCCGAGGCTTCAGTGAGAGAAGACTCCACCCACACCACAACTCCCTACTGTCTCCAGGCTTCCTGAGAGAAGGCTCCACCCACACCACAACTCCCTACTGTCTCCAGGCTTCCTGAGAGAAGACTCCACCCAGTCATTCTGAAGGGCACATTTGCCAAGACACCAGGACGCAAATACAACAGATCACAGAACACTGTCTGTTTGCCTGGCTACCATCTGCACAGCTCTCTCTCTCTCTCTCTCTCTCTCTGCTGGCTAACCTTTTTTGCATAACATGCACACGCAAATGCAAATTCTCTTGCTGCCACTAGGCGGTCACGCGCACCTGGCAGAGCCAGGATGAGCAGGCACATGAGCCAGGCTAGGAACTCACAGGAGAAAGGCCTTTCCTCACAGCAAGTGGTGTGAACACCCGAAGTCCCAACTGGACCATTGCTGTTTCACGAGAAAAAACACGCACACACATATGCACACACACACGCGCACGCACGCACATACGCACACATATACACACATGCACACACACATACACACACGCGCGCACACACATACACACGCACGCGCACACACGCACACACACACACACATCTGTCCAGTTGGTTATTATTTCTGTCTTGTTCCGATCAGTAGTCTGACATATTCATGTACTCAGAAAATGTCCCTGGTCTCTACCCTCCACTGGCCCCTCCCTCCACTGTCCCCTCTGCTGTCCTGTTCAACTTGTAAGTTCTTGTACTACTAGGAGAAGGTAATCCATCTCTAATAATCACGATGGGCAGCCATTGTACGTGAATATCATCTTACCAACTTCACCAATCTCAATTTATCACCTCCATCTCCACGAAGCCTTACTACTACATCTTAACAACTGAACTACATGCTATGCTACGGCTATCCCCCAATGGGCATGTGCAGTAGCTGTTCTTCTCTCCCCTTGTGTTCCATGCAGAGGTGTGCTAATGACTGGCCCACTTCTCAACACATGTTAGTATGGGAAAGACAAGGTACCTGAGGATAACTACATTTACCAACTACATAACAACAAACTACATAGCAACCAACAATCGTACACATGCACTTGAGATGAAGTGCGTCTTCCAAATTTCACTACCAACGACTGTTGTGTTACCTTACCTTGTAGTCTTGTAGAGCATCCAATGCTATACTGTAACCTCCATCAGAATAAATGCAGAGGCCAGAGAGAAGTTCAAATATCTGCATCTTCACCAAAACATTGTTTGTGTCCAGCACTAAAGTACACAATACACACACAAACACACACACACACGTCACTATGGCATCCAAGTGGACAGACAGCGAGAGTACAGCTAGAGAGAGAAGAGTAAATAGAGAGAGTTGCAAACCTTGTGTGAGTTTCTTCACAAATCCTTCTCCTGGCTGGGCAATGATGAACTCTAGTCCAAACTTATTGTTCATGACAGACTTGACACAGTTCACGCAGTCCAGCTGCTTTAGAGCGTCTGCTATGCCGCTGAAGCCCTTGGCGCACAGAGACTCAAGAGCATCGAATATGGCAGACAGCCCACCTAAGGCAAGAAAGTGTTCCATCCAGTCCTGGTCCGCAGAGCGGAGTCGGTCCATCAAGCCCTTGAAGTTGAGCCCTCTGCTCAGAAGAGTGATGCACAGTTCTGGTTCGGCTCCTGCAAGACTTATGGAACCTCTATCTTCTTTAGATACGGTTGCAGGGCTGCCGCTACCTAGCGCCCCCATGACTCGGCCCCACTTGGCCATCTTGAATAGCTTTGCTAGCGATGCAGCAACACCTGCACTATAAACTCAGTTACCACTCGGCACTTTCCAAGTTATACCACAAAATATGCGTAAGAAACGTTTTGTTAATTTGCGGCCAGACGCACGAGCGTCAAGAACTTACGTAGTAAGCATGCGCACGATTTCTTAACAAATAAATTGATTGGGTGTAATTTTGTATTAAGACAGGTGATTCAAAATGAGAGAAAGAAAGTGTGGGAAAATGCTATGTTATTCAGAGTCTTAAGCTGCAAGCAATAGGAGCAGAGGGTTAAGACAAAGACGAACAAGTGGGACATCTTTTAGCTACTAGTTAGAACAATGGCAACTCCATGTTAGTGCACAGGTAGACATAACATGACTGTAAGGATTAGCATGAGGATTTGAAGAAGCTCACCCAGACAGTCTGTCCTGAGATGACTGGCATACAGTAGATAGAGACCAGATTGAAATAGAATCATCAGCTGTCAACTGAGTGTTGTGCAGCAGTGTTCTGGAGCTATTATATATAATATATTGCTATTAGCTTATAATGAAAATGTACCAGACATGACACACCCACCAGAGAACATGTCATGTTTTTACTAAATAAATCAACAAGTGGCATGCAGACTGCTGATGAAGTGAGGTTAGAGAGCTGCTCCACCTTCCCTGTACTGACTTCATTCCCTTCTGAGTGATCATTGAAAGAGTTCCTCACAGAGAACTAGCTAGTGTACCAAGAATACTAGGGGACCTTCTACCTTTCATCTCCCGAAGTTTCCAACTAACCAACCACGACACTTCTCAATTTCTCAACCCTTGACCCAGACTCAGACTCCTCTACACACACACATTCCCTTGGCCTGACCCAACTATAACACCTTGTTAATCCATACCATGGTTGTCCAGACACATCGGCTTCTGTTTTGCACCTTTCTCCTGTTCCTCTTGGCTAGATCATTCTCCTTCTGCCTTCTGGTCGACAGTTCTCTGGTCACCATCTTGACTTCAGCTTGAGTCAGGTTTCTGCTTGCCTCTGCTTCAATATTGCCCAAGCAGGCTCTCAACAAAGGAATTCTCTCCTGCATCTCTACTTAGTAACACGCTAGGATAATACTCAGAGGGAATAATTGCAACCTCCTGTGAGAACACAAAACCCACAAGTTCAAAATTTACCAATAGCATTGATTTTAGCTCTACCAACACCTTGTATAGACACCACCTCTCAACACAGCTCAATATCTGGAACTAGATTATCAGGAACTAATGTAACATCTGCTCCCATATCTAAGACTACCTCCACGTCTCTGCCATTCACCTTCCCAATGGCCACATACTTAGACTTGGATACACTCACTCAACCCATGCCTTTCTCCACTTGTTTCTGCTGAGCTTTCTGTGCTGGCTGGGTACTGGGCACTCATTGGCATATGCTGTCTGCGACTGTAGCAGGTTACATCTTTGAGTGGACGTCTGACATGCTCATCATGACTAGAACTTCTCTTGCCACTATCCTGTGCCTTCTTGAACCAGCAATCATCTGTTCTATGTCCTTGGTGGTTGCAAATCTGACAGTAGAGGATGTGATGCCTTCTGCTTTGAAGGGTATCTCTCTCTTTGGCTTTGGGCTTAGTTTCTGATGCATCAAAGAAATCCTTGAGAACTAACAAGTCTTCTAACTTCCATCGTATAACTTGTACAGTCCATCTGTTTCTGGTAGTATGGAGGGAGACCGTTCTTCATAATCCAACAGCTATCTTCATCTTAGCTTCTTCCACCATAGAGCATCCAACGAGCATCCTGTTTACATGCAGCAGTCTAGACTTGAACCATTCTCTGTGGCTACGAGATTCTCTTTCCTCACCTCTGTTCAACAAGTGTCTTTTGAATGGAAGGTCCTCCAGATTACAACAGTTTCCATCGTAAGTCACTGTAGTTAACAAAATTCATATACTGACCTTCTTTGTAGGAAGGAAGCTTGTCAATAGCTGTCTCCCTAGACAAAATTTATTGAGTTTCTCTGTCACAATCTTGCCATATCTTCTCAAGCCTTTCAAATCTGTCTTCCCTCTCCTGTCATTCTTGCTTACCTCTCTCAATCTCCTATTCTTTATCCTTCTGTCTTAATAGAATAGCACAAATTTCAGCACATTGATTTCATTATCTAATATATTAAAACTATCAGACTGTATCTAGCCAAGTGTTCACCTTGTCAACTGTGGTTACTATGACAACTTACAGCCCATAGGACATCATACACTGCCAACAAGATACTGTCAGACAAGAGAGGTGATGGATCACTGTACACTGCCAACAAGATACTGTCAGACAAGAGAGGTGATGGATCACTGTACACTGCCAGCAAGATACTGTCAGACAAGAGAGGTGATGGATCACTGTACACTGACAACAAGATACTGTCAGACAAGAGAGGTGATGGATCACTGTACACTGCCAGCAAGATACTGTCAGACAAGAGAGGTGATGGATCACTGTACACTGCCAACAAGATACTGTCAGACAAGAGAGGCGATGGATCAACATCAACTCACTGAGTGCTAAACCACACCTATTATAACATCAAGTTACGAAGTGCTAAACCACACCTATTTCAGAAATGAAGTCATTGAACTGGTCATTGCCTGACAGAGGAAGTACAGAGCAGCTGATAGGAGCCACCCTCGGAGGTACTGCAAGCCACACCCTCTGCTCATCTCCGTCCCTCACTCTGAAACAATGCTCCCATACCACGTACAACAGCCGACCAATTCCAAAGGAAGGTTCTATCACTGACGGCAACACATCTTCAACTACACAACATTAGTTAAAATGAACGCTGAATATCACACCCACTACTACAAAACATATTAGAGTTCTATTAAATTCCTATTCCGCACAGCCTAAGTGGTGCCCTACAATGCTAGCTGGACATCCATGACACATGCGCAGTAAACTATTGTGACTACTACGTATGTGTATATACTTATAACCTGTGAGTGCATGTATGTATATATACTTATAACCTGTGAGTGCATGTATGTGTATATACTTATAACCTGTGAGTGCATGTATGTGTATATACTTATAACCTGTGAGTGCATGTATGTGTATATACTCATAACCTGTGAGTGCATGTATGTGTATATACTCATAACCTGTGAGTGCATGTATGTGTATATACTTATAACCTGTGAGTGCATGTATGTGTATATACTTATAACCTGTGAGTGCATGTATGTGTATATACTTAAATACCGTTGCTATATTGTTGTCAGGTGTAATAACTTGGCAAGTGTGCAATAACACTTGCCTCAAACTGTGTATTTTAACTGCCCCAGGGTTGAACTCAGGCGCTCACAAAACCTACTATGTCTTCACTGAAATAGTCACTAGACACGGCCATAGCTAAACAAAGGACAGTTTGTAAGGTAACTGCGAGTGGCAACGGTATTTAAAATAGTTAAAGCAAGCGCATTAGTTTCTAGTAGATTTATCGCACTCAGCCCTCGGGCTGTCGTGCAATAAATCGACTAGAAACTAAGCGCTCATGCTTTAACTATAACTTATTGTTTATCATTTTTAAATGAAAATTATCTAAAAATTATAATTTTAGTAGTTATTTTAATTTAAAAATACTGTAGAAACAAACTTAATAATGTAACATAATAAAAGTTTGAATGTGTGGGTGTGTTATATAAAAGCAATACAATGAGTGTTTTCAAATGTATGTCCATGTAGTGTTGACAGACTTCAATCCACAATTCTATTACACAAACAATACAATAATTCAAATACTACAATAATAACAATACACTTACTGGAGCTGTCGCTGTATTTTATCTGCTAAATGATTACATTCTCCTGTTTGGAACAACACAGTAACAAACTCCTTGAGAGCTGAGGGTCTCGATGAAAAGACTCTACGAATGTTGTCCAAAAGAGTCCTTGCTCTGTCTTCGTCAATCAGGTCTTTACGCTCACGAAGTTGGTCATAGGTGTATTGTGATATGAGTCCAATACTGTAGCAGTGATCAGCTACTGTCATAACACAAGGCTTCACTGAGAGGACCAAGTCAGGATACACACTCAGAAATATACTCAAGTTATTGCCACCTAATAATAAAACAATTGTAATTTTAAAAATGCAAAGAATAACTTAACTTACTTTTAGTGACCTCTACCTCAGGATCTATCTTCTCGAATTTCTAAAACCAAACAAAATGATTGTTAGTTATTGCAAGTTAGAATACATAAGTCTATTTCTACATACCTGATGTCCATACCAAACGAGGTGTCTATTCTGAAGTGTAATTCCTTGGGAATTGTTGACACATGTCATGACTGAAGGAATGGACTCTACTTCATGAACTATCCCGAGATGATTCCCTCCTTCGTGTGAGCGACAGTCAAAGGCAAACTGGTAGTCCATGGAGCTGTTGTAATTCATTCTGGAACTAGCCTCCTTTAGAGTGTCTTCTATCTCGTGTCTCAGAGCAGCACATTCATGGTGAATGGAGTCTTGGAAAGTAGGATCACACAAAACTACGACTTCAAAATATTTGCATCGGGATATAAATGTTATTCGAATTCGTTTAGATCCATACATAAAGTGCACCATGTTTTTCTTGACTCCTTCTCCAATAAAAGTGAAGGACTTGTTGGATACGAGACATGCCATTGCAGCAGGAAAGAGTCCCATAGGAGTAAACCCACTACTGAAGTACATCAAGAGAGGTTCCACGAAACAAGATCTACAGGATTCTTTGTGGAATTGGTCCAGTTCCTTTGCACTAGTGTTTTCTAACACGCAAGGCATGATGTATTCTTTCTCCTCTTCTAACACTGAGTTAGTATCAGAAGATTCGACTGACACAATCTCAGCTATCAAGTGAAGATATGCTAGCAAAGCTACCAGTTGCTCTGGTGGAATCAGATCTCCTGAAATGTCAGCTGTAGCTGTCTTCAAATCTGTCATAGAGAATCGACCTGTCTGCCTGAATCTCTCGGATGTGGCCTGACCTATGCTATCAAAGCTCATGGCTTTAAGAATGACACCAGTGATACTGTCATACACTACCTGGATATCTATGATGACCAGGTCTTCCAAACAAGGCACACTGGGGAAGTACATCAGAACACCGGCATGGTGGTGAAGAAACCACAGAGCTGTTTTGGTCTCGTAGGGTGTCATGTTGAAGGCATGGGACAAGGCCAAGCAGTTCTCCAGGCTGGCTGTCCTCACTTCTCTCATGCGAAGACACAAGCTGAACAGAAGCCACACAGCTGGAATTTTCAGCTTTTTAAAGTGTTTCTCCATGGCATTCTCCAGTAGCTGATGCAAGTGATTGATCTCTTCTACTCCGCCTCCCATGTTGTCTAAAGAAATAACAAGCTTGTCTTTTGAGCAGAACTGAACTATGCCTTTTTTGTAGAAGTCAGTGTCTCGAATCACTTTTTGAAGCTGTGAGTCGACTGTAGCGATGACTTCCTCAGATACCTTGTCAGTACCCACTATATACACTACTGACTTGGAGGACTCCAGTATCTCACCAATGGCTGAGTTGTCTGCTCCTGGCTGAGGTTGAAGATGGGTGGAGGAACTGAAACAAGATATACTGGCCAGAGTACGCAAAAGCATCTCTTGCAGAGTAAACTCTGATTTCTCTGGTGCAGTTGTCTCTCCTGAAGCTCTTTGATAAAAGACCCGATACTCCTCATCTAGTTGGAACTTGTAGCTAAAGAACAGCAAGTAGAGGCCAGGTCCTATGGTGAGTGCTGGTAGCATGTCCATCAGCTCCGGCTGACCTCCGGTGTCCTCCATTCTCAAAAAAGCTTTAAAAGAGTGCTTCACATTTTCTGCAAAGTGTGGTTGTTTGGACACTGTCTCGAATATGGCAGCTATTTCAGAATAATCTGGTGATCTGATTTTTTGTTTGGTCAATAATTTTAGTTTTGCCAGCATTTTGTGTATTAAGTTAGGCTGTGGCTTTTGAGCAGGGCGTGATTGCTTGGTGTTTCTAATGTGTTGTTTTTTAACCTGATGAGACTGCCCTGTACTGCTAACCTGACTGACCTTTGCCCTGGTGTCACTACCTCCATGGGAATCAGCTGTAGCCTCAGAAGTGGATTCAGTTTCAGAAGTGGATTCAGTCGCCAGACTATCTTTGAGAGTGTGAAAGAGTAGAGATGCTTCCTCAGTGGGATTCTTTACAATGGTCCAGTCTACACTTCTTTCTGCTGTAGTTGGATCAGACTTGCCTTGGACTACCACATTGGAGCAGCACTCCACTGTGCCTGTGCTGCCATGAATCTGCTCCTCTTCTTTTGCTGACAGAAGATCTATGATCTCTTTCTTTATTCTCCTGAGAGTTGTACTCTTGCCTTGTCTTGGAGGACCAAGGGACATAAACTTTAAAGACAGAAGCTCCAACACTTCCTTGGAAACAATGAAGTGTTTATATGCATCTTCATACTTGAGAACTATTAAACATAAAATAAAATATGCATTATAAAATATTGCAAATAAAACACTAATTAGTTATTACAGTCTCATTGGTTATACTATACAAGTAACCCACACACAGCACCAGTACTATTAGCTGGCTCCAGCATGCAATATAGAGTGTGGGCAGCTGGTTTTATAGCCTGGAGCTAAGCCAGTAGAAGCAGCTGCCAGTAGAAGCAGCTGCACTCTAGCACTTGCAATTTTGGCAAAGACAATCAATTACCTTACTTATTATAATATCATAATTAATATAATAAATATTTACTTTAACATAATTAACACAATAATAAATAATAATATTCTAATTTTATTATAGTACAAGTTTTTAATACCTAACTTTAGTTTCCCATATAATCTATTAATGGGACATTCTAAAGAGCAGCCAATATCACTGAAGGCAAGATGGCTTTCTAGAGATGCTGCTATTTACTTACACTAACCTGACAGAGTTCCTTTGTGTACTCCATCCTCACTAGCAACCAGCAACTGTCCAGTAGACAAGACTGCAGTAGCTATACATGCACCAACTGGTCTATCTCCCTCACTAGTAGTCTCAATCCACTCCTCTGTCTTGTTGGAGTAACTTCTAATGGTAGAATCTCTATCGATGCCGATTAGATTCGATACATAGGAGACGATAGCAAAGATGGCAGTAAGTGTGGTAACTGTCCTCCATATTGTTTGTCTTCTTGTCCTGCCATTACTAGCAGATGCTATAAGAGACTCTAAACTGCATATAAACAGAATCTTCTCCTTGTCATATCCTCCTGTGAAGTAGAAGTTGCCTTCATGGAATGTTGATCGCATGTTATTGCATGAAGAAGGAAGTGAGTCTGCAGTCGTCCAATGGTCGTTGAGTAGAACTTCCACTACATCCAAGTACTCGTGATGTGAGCCACGCCCACCAGCCACGACCAGGACCTCCGGTGATCCTCCACTAACTGATGATGTCCAGTAGCGAGGAGTAGGCATGGCACGTAGCGATGGCTTCCAGTTTAGACCAGTAGTACTAGTCAACAGAGAGTTGGTGGGTTCAAAAGTGGAGAGATGCATTCCACCAACCAATACAAACTTAGACTGGTAGGTAGTTAGGGACGAGCGTGCATATGGTGCACGAGTAGTAGTCCATGAGTGAAGGTCAGTAGAGATGTGAAGTGTGAGATAATTAGAATCCATAACTATGACTTTATTATGGAGTACTGCACATTGTACAGGATAGACATTCTTACTCCATGTATGGCAGTGCTCCCAGTGAAGTGAGACTGGAGGATGGAGATCTCTCTAAATATAAATAAACAAATATATAATTAAAGTGATAAACAAAAAAAAAACAGTATTTAAGTGCTATTTAAACGACACAAACAAATGTATTCCTATATCAGCAGTTTATAAACATTCTATACAACTTTAAATAAGTACATAAAATACTAACAAACAACAATATTGTAATTAAACCATGTAAACAAACACACTAATAAACAAATTTACTCTATACTTTACAGAAATGTACACGAATAACAATAGCAACTGCGTGACATACTAACACACAAACATATCATTTCTCACACAATGCTTATATACAATACAATATTTAGTATATAAAAATAGTAAAAAAAACAATACGGAGAAATAATCAAATAAACAAACACATAAACATACTACTGGCACAATGCGTAAATATGTGCACACAACACAAACACAAAATAATGACATGATATTCCAAACACACCAACACATAATAAGAGAATGAGCTGTTTCTTCCTGTGCTAAAATAATGTACAGTAGGTACCAGAAATGATAGGTTTTCAATTCTGCTCAGTAGAACAATTTTTTTTTGCACTGAAGGAGCTAGAAAAGAGAAAAGAAAGAAAATGTTACGGCAGTTGATAAAATATAGTTTTTCAGTTCGACTATGTTAAATTTTAAATATGCCACTTTCAGGAATGTAAAAACTGATGCTATTTCAGTGAAAACTTCAGCTTCCTTCACCTGTTGCTTGTTTTTAGTAATTAAGGAGGGGCTTGACCCTAATTTCAATCAAACCACTAGAATTTTTATAATTATAATGTTGGGGTCATCATTGGCTTAGATATTCTCACTACTAGAGACCCAATTGTAGCTGGTAGAAAGACTAAGAAGTATAGACCTGTCAGAGCAGCAAGTTCATCGAAAATCCAGTCAGTCTGCTTAATCGAAGCAAGTCAGTTTTTTTTAATTGTGCAAGCAGTTTAGCATGACCCCTATAGCATTTAGAGGGTAGTACACTTAGCTTGCTGATATAGCTGTGGAAGAGTTTCTAGCTTTTAGCTGTAAATCAACTGAAACGAGAACTTGACTAGTAAAATTTTTAATGTGACTGTACCAACTGTTTAGTCAAAACGCAATGAAAAAATTGTAAAAAAAAAGCTTTTTTTCTTTTTGAAAGACACTGCTATGCTGTATAGAAAGCTAACACATGAACATATACATTAAAAAAAACAACAACCCAAAAACATAATCTTCCTATAAAAGTACACAAACATACAAATATACATCCCAAATATAAATTATTTACACATGGTAAAAACAGTAAATAAACCACTAACAAACACAACAACAACAAAATTACTACAAATATATTATGCTGTGTTTATGTGTTATAAACACACAACTTACTATATTTCTGGAACAAACTAGACTTCAAATAGCTAGAGTAAATAGATACAAACTGTAGCAAAAAGAGAGGGATAGTCTAACCATCCTCCAGCACAAAAACAACTAGCAACTGGAAAAAAGAGAGGGAAAGTCATGTCTGAGCATGCTCATGAAAAGAACCTGGTGTCTTTTTAAGAGCATGCTCAGGAACATGACTTTTACCCTCTCTTTTTTCCAGTTGCCAGTGCATTGGCTGTGAGCATGCTCAGACATTACTTTCCCTCTTTTTTTTTCCAGGTTAGCTGGATCTCTTTATGAGCATGCTCAGACATAAGTTTCCCTCTCTATCCAGTTGTTGATGCCTTATATATAATGATCAGACATTAATTTCCCTTTTTCTAGTTGTAAAAAAATTATGCTAAGCACTTGGCATGTGTGTAGGTAGCAGTGTTTTCCCTTCTTTCAACCCTTTTGTAAACGCTATACAAACAGTGGGCTATATAGGGAAGGCTGGTTCTAGGCTAACAAACTCTTGATTTAGTAATCAGCTAGCGGTAGCTATGTGCTCACCTCTGTACGAACTTGAGGCTGGCTTTCCGCCATACCTTGCTTACTCGAATCGACTGTCTTCCAAAATAGGGCGTTCCCACATCCTCTATTTATTATATTCGAATATCTCTGACCCACCACACCCAAAATGCTGACTATAAAGCTGATATTCACCTTTGACCTCAATCGCTATCTCTGCGGGGAGGAGCTCTTGCCGCTGCTCTCGCTGCTGAAGTGATGGGGTGGTAAGTGTTCTCCCGTGTGAGTTGGTAGTATAGAGAAATATTGGTTCCAATAGATCTATATTAGTAGATGATAATGCATTCGTCACCAATACTGGAGTGCTATTTCTATTTGACAGCTTTTGCTTCCAAAATGAATTGCATTTTTTGGGTCCTTTATGAAAATAGCATAAACATTTTTTTCTTTTATTGTTATGTATTTTACGAACATTTAAATTCCCCAATTAGTTGAGGTAATAGATGCACTGTACATGAGAATATCAGAAGTGAATGAATAGTGTATTGTAAATAATCAAATGTTGCTATTATTGGCTTTCAGAGCATAAATTGGTTCTTTCTTGTTACTAATTTTTTTTTTTTAGAACTACTTGGCTTAGTTGTAATTGATATTAAAGGTTACAGATGAGCATGAGTTGAAAGAAAAAGAATGTCCAGGTAAACTGTTTTAGTGTTTGAAAGGTGTGAAATGTTTGTGCTTGCAGTTTCAGAGCAGAAAGTTGGCTGTTGTAGTTCCAGGGAATTGGATGGATGAGTAGATGAAGCATCATGGAGTTGCTGGTGGTGAGGAAGCATCTGCAACTGCTGCTGGTTGGTAGTTCTTTCTGGAATATTGCTACTCAGTATATCGGATAAAACTTGTTGCTGCTGACTTGTTGTTCTCTTATAGCTTCTCACTCCTTCCAGACTTCTATGACCGGTTCGTTCCATGACCATTTGCTCATCTACTCCCAACTCATAAAGTCTGGTTGCTGCTGTTGCCCGAAGAGAGTGATTTGTTTTGAACCCTTCAATGCCAGCAGTCTTACACAGTCTGCAGATAGTTTTACTTAAGGTGTTATGACCAAGTGGTTTACTTGTGTACCACACTGCTTCAGTGGGTTTGTTTGCTGGTTGTAAATAGAATGCAGTTGCTGAATCAGGACCAAGGGAAGTGTATTTCTTGAACAACCGAACAATGCATCTTTCTGGATTATCATTGTTAGAGTGCTGAATAACAACTTTGGGCTTTATTTTTCTACCCTTTAATCCACCAGGTCTATTTTTAGATGTGTCTTCGGTATACTTTAAGTAGGAACGCTCACCATCATTTTCTACCAACTGTATCTGGCAAGGATGTATTCGTAGTTGTCGATGCTCTCTGCCACTGCGCAAAGCAAAGTAAAGACCATTATAAAAAATAATGGTATCCAGTAGCTGCTGTGGAGTTGTATCACCAAGTAAGCCTTCCTTCCATAGTTTCTCTTCATCTTCTCTGGTCAGTACTTCTGCTTGCCGTTTTGTCGATCCAATTCCTTTGCTCTGTAGGCGTTTCATCTCGGCATCAAGAGATCTCTTGAAATCAATAAATTCCGTGTGAGAAGAAAAGTCTATGGTTGGATAGCAAGTAAGCCTCAAATGTCTCATGATGCCGCAGACAATGTGGTGCAGACTGTTTGGTAGAAATTCCTCACCATCTTTCTTTCTCACCTATCAATGATTATGTATAATAACAACTAGTTATTTGCTCTGTGATACCAATTAAATACTTACCTCTAATACAAATCTACTCAGCCAATGTTGAAGTTCCTCCATGCTGAGCTCTTCAATTGGACCAATATTGTCCCCGTTCTCACTATTTCTGTATTCTGTCCAGGTTTGGAACAAGCCCAGACAGTACTTTGTATCTTCCAATGTTTTTTGGGGGACACTACTGGCCCTTGCCTCTTCAACGTCCTTGTCTGTCCGTATGGGTGCAAACAGTCTTCTCTTTTTGGCCGGAGGTGAGCTGGAAATGGGATGAGATGGCTCACACTCCACAAAAGTGGGCAGGGCTGGTTCAGTGGGGCTGGAGCTGTCGAGTTGCTGACTCAGCGCTGCAAATAAGGGACTGTAGAAGTCATCTTCAGAGGCGAAGGAAGCGTTAAGTTAGCTTTGCATATACCCCAAGCACTGCACCAAGGCTCCCCTAAGCACGCAGGACTTCCACAGTATACTGACTAGGTTGGTTAGTGATGTCTTCGTGAGCAGAGTTGTAAAACCTTAGCATGCTAGCTAGATAGTCAACTCAGATATCGCTTGGAAATGGTTAGCGGTTGCTATGTTCTAAATTAGTTAGGCACTGCGCACCATCGGGCGCTACTGTGTTTAGGGTCGCTCAGTAGCACCCTCGCTACGCTCGGGACGCCACAGCCTTCGGCCTTCGGGACCCTAAACACAGTAGTGCCCTTGGTGGCAGTGTCTAACTAATATCTAGAACAACTGGGAGCTGCAACTACAGGTCATCCACACATCTAGCACAGCTCTATAAGCAGCACCTAGAATTACTGGGAGCTGCAACTACAGGTCATCCACACATCTAGCACAGCTCTATAAGCAGCACCTAGAACAACTGGGAGCTGCAACTACAGGTCATCCACACATCTAGCACAGCTCTATAAGCAGCACCTAGAACAACTGGGAGCTGCAACTACATGGTCACCCACACATCTAGCACAGCTCTATAAGCAGCACCTAGAACAACTGGGAGCTGCAACTACAGGCCATCCACACATCTAGCACAGCTCTATAAGCAGCACCTAGAACAACTGGGAGATGCAACTACAGGTCATCCACACATCTAGCACAGCTCTATAAGCAGCACCTAGAACAACTGGGAGCTGCAACTACAGGTCATCCACACATCTAGCACAGCTCTATAAGAAGCACCTAGAACAACTGGGAGCTGCAACCACAAGTCATCCACACATCTAGCACAGCTCTATAAGCAGCACCTAGAACAACTGGGAGCTGCAACTACAGGTCATCCACACATCTAGCATAGCTCTATAAGCAGCACCTAGAACAACTGGGAGCTGCAACTACAAGTCATTCACACATCTAGCACAGCTCTATAAGCAGCACCTAGAACAACTGGGAGCTGCAACTACAGGTCATCCACACATCTAGCACAGCTCTATAAGCAGCACCTAGAACAACTGGGAGCTGCAACTACTGGTCATCCACACATCTAGCACAGCTCTATAAGCAGCACCTAGAACAACTGGGAGCTGCAACTACAGGTCATCCACACATCTAGCACAGCTCTATAAGCAGCACCTAGAACAACTGGGAGCTGCAACTACAGGTCATCCACACATCTAGCATAGCTCTATAAGCAGCACCTAGAACAACTGGGAGCTGCAACTACAGGTCATCCACACATCTAGCACAGCTCTATAAGCAGCACCTAGAACAACTGGGAGCTGCAACTACAGGTCATCCACACATCTAGCACAGCTCTATAAGCAGCACCTAGAACAACTGGGAGCTGCAACTACAGGTCATCCACACATCTAGCACAGCTCTATAAGCAGCACCTAGAACAACTGGGAGCTGCAACTACATGTCATTCACACATCTAGCACAACTCTATAAGAAGCACCTAGAACAACTGGGAGCTGCAACTACAGGTCATCCACACATCTAGCACAGCTCTATAAGCAGCACCTAGAACAACTGGGAGCTGCAACTACATGTCATCCACACATCTAGCACAGCTCTATAAGAAGCACCTAGAACAACTGGGAGCTGCAACTACAGTATGCATACATGATTAACATAAACACACAAACATCTAAGTTCTAGGTGAAGTCTCTTGGACCTGTCCAATATCCATAAGTTATCATAAGCCCAGGATTACTTCTGGCTGGTCACTCCACCTACATTTCCTACACTTCTTACACAAAAAGTCTATTAGCTAAGCAATCGTCACTTCCAATTGTTTCTTTATATCATAAAAATTTTACCTGTTAGCATTCTGAAATGCCATTTATAGAAGCTGCTGTAAAACTATGTCAAGTGCAGTAGTGAAGTAGCTTCAACACAAAGAGGTTGCACAAGTACAAGTGGTAAGACACAAAGTACAATTATAGTTAAGGAAGAAAGACACAAACAACTCTTGATCTGGTATAAAAAAATAAAAAAACAAAAAACTACAACAAAAAACAAAGTTGAGCTAGAGTAGAGTTTGTGAACAATTCCCACTGTAGTAACTAGATGCTATGTGCATCCAGGTATGAAACTAGATGCTATGTGCATCCAGGTATGAAACATGCATGCTATGTGCATCCAGGTATGAAACATGCATTAACTAGATGCTATGTGCATCCAGGTATGAAACATGCATTAACTAGATGCTATGTGCATCCAGGTATGAAACATGCATTAACTAGATACTATGTGCATCCAGGTATGAAACATGTAACTAGATGCTATGTGCATCCAGGTATGAAACATGCATTAACTAGATGCTATGTGCATCCAGGTATGAAACATGAAACATGCATTAACTAGATGCTATGTGCATCCAGGTATGAAACATGTAACTAGATGCTATGTGCATCCAGGTATGAAACATGTAACTAGATGCTATGTGCATCCAGGTATGAGACATGCATTAACTAGATGCTATGTGCAGCATCCAGGTATGAAACATGTAACTAGATGCTATGTGCATCCAGGTATGAAACATGCATTAACTAGATGCTATGTGCATCCAGGTATGAAACATGCACTAACTAGATGCTATGTGCATCCAGGTATGAAACATGCATTAACTAGATGCTATGTGCATCCAGGTATGAGACATGCATTAACTAGTGGCTCAAATTATTCATTGAGGAAACAAGGATAGTGGCTCTGCTGTAATTGATGAATGCAGTAAGAGATGATGTATAACTTGAATAGAACATACAATATAATTAATTTAAAAGTTAGAAGACTGGAACTAGTATATACCTGAGGATGTCACCACTCAGAGTTACAGTGAGTTATCTTTCCATGCTCTCTCCAATAACATGTAACAGTGGAGTAGGAAGATGAAAAATATTGGGGGGGGGGGGGGGGGGGGGAGGGGGGGGGGGGAAATGCTAGGTCTGCTGTGCGATATGAAAAAACAATAATTGAAGTTATTAGTTATTTTATTGGTCTATTAGCCGCAATAAATTATTCTAAATTCCAAAATTTTAAACTTTTCGGCACACCATACAATGCTTTCATCAGTAGAAATGATTAAAAAAAAGGTATAATAGAAGCACTAAAATTTTGCAATGAATTTGATAGGATTCATTATAATCTTTATTTTGTCATTTAACTGATGGAGGCAACTGTATAGAGTGCTGAAATGTTTATAATTTAAGGCAATTTATTTTGGCCAGTTCATAAATAGGTAATATGTCAGTACCTAGCCATACACGACTTTTTAAAGTAATAACATTGATTGATCAAAACAACAATAATAATAATAATGATGATAGGAATAACAACAATGATAATAATCAATACATCAATACTTTCCAAAAAAGTTAATTCTGCGTTCATTTATTTGTACAAACTCCTTTGCGATAGTATGTAAATCCAGTTCATTAGTTTTATCTTGATGAACGTGAAGCAGGACACAATGGTTCAATCTTGATTGAGTCATCGAACTTCTCAGGTAAGTCTTAATTCTTTTTAAGGCTTGAAGTTGTAACAGGAATAGTGTAGTACAATTTTAGTAGTTTGTGCACTTCTGACAACAGAGTTTTGCAAGTTGGATTCTCATTAAGCACTTGACAAATACTGTGCACCTGTGTAACCTTTTTAATGGAAATTCCATCTAGTAATGAACACTTAATCACATCAGGAAGCATTTGAAGGTGCAGTTTCAGTTTTTGCATATCAATATCACCATTGTACATTTCTTGAATCTTCTCAGTTATAGCTACAGACTTGCCATTAGCACTGTCTAGCAATAATCTCTCAACAGTTTGTGCAAAAAAGGAAGTTTTGCTGTCTGAAACGCCTCTCCAGTTCCCCCTTAACAGCATCAATAACTTCAAAATATTCTTTTCTATACATATCTTCAACAGTAGTAAACTGGTGCTGAGATGTACCATCACTTAGTCGTCTTGGAATGCGTCTTTGCCTTGGTAATACTGGGGATCACACTTATCTTCAGCTGCAGATTTAACTGATTCAAAGAATTTAGTAAAATGTTCATCATTTCGATAGTTATTGAGAGCTTCAATACTTGCATTAACAGCTGTAAAGCAATCATCAACATTTGTGTCAACTCCTTGAAGAGTGACTGATAAGTTTTCTGTTATGCTAAAAATAAATACCGATAGTTTCAATCCAAAGTATGTTTTAAATTTCTCCATCAAAGCAAAAATTCCACTTGCACGTCTGGAGCAGTCATCAGAACCATGATGTCATGCTGTTTCCATAGTTTCTTGCAAAGACTCGTAATTATTCGAAATACTTCACAGCTAAAAACAAAGTATGACTTACATACCAAAATTGGTATGATACTGCATGTCACCATTTGCATCCCAAAACTTGGTGTGATACCCATACTTATTTGCCATAGTATGTTTTACATACCAATATTAGTATAAAATCCATACCAAAAAAAAGAATGATTTACATACTATTTTAGTATAATTTTCATACAAATTTCATAATTGAATATAATTTTACAAAAAAAAATCATATGTTATTTATGCTTACAATAAAATGTTATAACTTGCTTCTTTTATATACTTTGTCTAAAAATAAATGCTCTAAAAAAATAAAAATTGGTACATCCACTTGGATATTCCCAATTGAAAACATAAAAGATAGATAACAATGTAAAAGGAATGTTGTGTTTGTTTATCTTGTATACAGTTTATCGTTCAGCCACTATGCATATATTGGTGATGGTTTGGTTTTGTAGTTCCACTGCTACCAGAGGCTGTGTGTGTTGACTCTCTCTTCCCAAGTAGAAATGCCTGGCAAGATCTTGTAAGAATCTTGCATTTTTTCCAAGATCATCTTGGCAAGATCTTGGTACTCTTAAAAACCCACAAGATTCTTGCATTATTCTTTCAAGAATCTTAACGCTACTCACACAAGACTTGCACAAGAATTATTACGCTGTTATCTTGCTATGATCCTTGCAAGATTCTTTCATGGTTCTTGCACTTATCATGCTTGAATGATACTCAAGATTCAAGCAAGTATATGTCAAGATCAAACTGGCAAGATTCTTACAATAGACTTTCAAGAGTCTTGCCACTTCTTGAGTAAGATTTATGCAAGAGTTTGTGGCAGTTATCTTTCAAAGAATCTTACAGGTTTCTTGCAAGAATCGTTAATACAGTATTTAAGATTCAAGCAAGTATATGTCAAGATCAAACTGGCAAGATTCTTACAATAGACTTTCAAGAGTCTTGCCACTTCTTGAGTAAGATTTATGCAAGAGTTTGTGGCAGTTATCTTTCAAAGAATCTTACAGGTTTCTTGCAAGAATCTTGTTAATACAGTATTCAAGATTCAAGCAAGTATATGTCAAGATCAAACTGGCAAGATTCTTACAATAGACTTTCAAGAGTCTTGCCACTTCTTGAGTAAGATTTATGCAAGAGTTTGTGGCAGTTATCTTTCAAAGAATCTTACATGTTTCTTGCAAGAATCTTGTTAATACAATATTCAAGATTCAAGCAAGTATATGTCAAGATCAAACTGGCAAGATTCTTACAATAGACTTTCAAGAGTCTTGCCACTTCTTGAGTAAGATTTATGCAAGAGTTTGTGGCAGTTATCTTTCAAAGAATCTTACAGGTTTCTTGCAAGAATCTTGTTAATACAGTATTCAAGATTCAAGCAAGTATATGTCAAGATCAAACTGGCAAGATTCTTACAATAGACTTTCAAGAGTCTTGCCACTTCTTGAGTAAGATTTATGCAAGAGTTTGTGGCAGTTATCTTTCAAAGAATCTTACAGGTTTCTTGCAAGAATCTTGTTAATACAATATTCAAGATTCAAGCAAGTATATGTCAAGATCAAACTGGCAAGATTCTTACAATAGACTTTCAAGAGTCTTGCCACTTCCAGAGTAAGATTTATGCAAGAGTTTGTGGCAGTTATCTTTCAAAGAATCTTACAGGTTTCTTGCAAGAATCTTGTTAATACAATATTCAAGATTCAAGCAAGTATATGTCAAGATCAAACTGGCAAGATTCTTACAATAGACTTTCAAGAGTCTTGCCACTTCCAGAGTAAGATTTATGCAAGAGTTTGTGGCAGTTATCTTTCAAAGAATCTTACAGGTTTCTTGCAAGAATCTTGTTAATAATTCAAGATTCAAGCAAGTATATGTCAAGATCAAACTGGCAAGATTCTTACAATAGACTTTCAAGAGTCTTGCCACTTCTAGAGTAAGATTTATGCAAGAGTTTGTGGCAGTTATCTTTCAAAGAATCTTACAGGTTTCTTGCAAGAATCTTGTTAATACAGTATTCAAGATTCAAGCAAGTATATGTCAAGATCAAACTGGCAAGATTCTTACAATAGACTTTCAAGAGTCTTGCCAATTCCAGAGTAAGATTTATGCAAGAGTTTGTGGCAGTTATCTTTCAAAGAATCTTACAGGTTTCTTGCAAGAATCTTGTTAATACAATATTCAAGATTCAAGCAAGTATATGTCAAGATCAAACTGGCAAGATTCTTACAATAGACTTTCAAGAGTCTTGCCACTTCCAGAGTAAGATTTATGCAAGAGTTTGTGGCAGTTATCTTTCAAAGAATCTTACAGGTTTCTTGCAAGAATCTTGTTAATACAATATTCAAGATTCAAGCAAGTATATGTCAAGATCAAACTGGCAAGATTCTTACAATAGACTTTCAAGAGTTTTGCCACTTCCAGAGTAAGATTTATGCAAGAGTTTGTGGCAGTTATCTTTCAAAGAATCTTACAGGCTTCTTGCAAGAATCTTGTTAATACAATATTCAAGATTCAAGCAAATATTGTCAAGTTCAAACTGACAAGATTCTTATAATGACTTTTAATACTTTTTCTAGATTTTGATTGCACAGTAGCTTTGTCATAATACTTCTTGTAAGCTGATGACTCCATATTGCTTGCTTGATGTTGTTTTGTCCTCTAAAACAAACAGTTACTACAAATCCTAGCTAGGGGTCACGTGTAAAAAAAATAGCAGCTGGAATTAAAATACAGCTGCTGATTGTTATCCATTATTTGGAAGAAGAAAGGGAGAAAGAAATGTCCAGTGCAAAAAGAAACCGTGAATTGTCACGAAAGCTTAAGGATTCTGTAAGTCTAATTCAGGAAGAGTTACAGTTGGATCCAAATGGTAAGTTTATAAAAATCTCTTTGTTATATCAAATCACTTGCAAAATTATTTTGCAGTTACAGTTGTGGTTGAATGTTCACAAACTGGAAAGCAACATAATGTGAAAGTGAAGGATTTGTCACGTGATGACTTGGAGCCACTAATATCTGAAGACTTGGTGGTTAACAAACCTCTAATCTTACAGTACAAAGGGAAACCATGGCCAGTGACATTTTTAAGATACAAACGTAAGTTTAAGCAGTGGGTTGGGAACTAACATTTAATATAGTGTTACAACTAATAGAAAAGACCACTACTAAAGAGAGTAAGCAACATAAAGGAGAAGGAAGCAGTGAGACAGTGAAGGATAGTATGCTGGAAATCCTAAAAAAGGCAAAGGTATATATTTGAAGTAAGGTATTTTACACCTTTTATCTCTTAATAATTGTTTCAGTATGATGCTGACATTCCTACGTGTATTGAGGATGACTCTGAAGATGAGGAAGAAAGCAGGAAGAGATGTTTATCTACGTCCCAGATACCTACAAAGATTACTAGAAAAGTAAGGAAAACTAACTGTCAAATTTTGGTTACTAGCATGTGCAAAATGAAAAAGAAAATATTACAATATATTGAAAATTATCTGGGTATTAGATGCCACAAGGTGAAAATGACATTAAAGAAACTACACTAGATAATTTTGAAAAGGTTAGTTGGACTGTGTTGTGTATTTCTAGGACTTCATATAATATTATGGTGTGTGAGAGGGAGGAATTTATTGGTGGTCATCTTGGAAATATGTGTAAATTTTTTTTCAGAACCCAGAACCAGTGGGTTACATATATAATAATAATATCAGCTTACCGAACCTGCAACCTACCAAACCTGTAGGTTAGGGCTAAATACTAAATGATATCAAATTTTCGAACTTTTATAATCATAATAAGTTAGCATTATCGTATTATGACACACAAAATATTGCCCAATCCCTTGGTTAAATTTGTGTTTTGTGGTATTTCAGTTACATCATATAATTTGATTATACAGTGCATCCTCGCTTATCCGAACCTCACTTATCCGAATCCTCGAATATCCGAACTACCCAAATTATGATATTCATGAAAAGTTAATTATATTCATGAAAAGTTAATTATATTCATGAGGAATTAAGACACATTCCTTATTTGTAATACACTTTATGTATTTCACTTATCCGAATTCTTTACTTGTCTGAACAGCAACAAATTTTCTTGTGCACAAAGGGGTTCGGATAAGTGAGGATGCACTGTAATCACACATTTCTGTGGTACAAGACTCATTTGGTAGATGGTGCTATTATGTTTGACTAAACTACTATTATAATGTTTGTCATATTTTTGTATTTGCAGGACCTCCTTGTTAATTTAATTCAGGAAATTAAAGAATTGAAGAACCAATTTCAGGCGTTTGATTCAAAAATAAACGAATTACAGAAAAGTATAAAATCTTGCTATAAAGAAGAATATCCATCTACTTCCACAATTAAGTCAGAAGAGAGTGAGAACGAAAAAAAATTGCAGCGATTGGCTGCAAGGGATCCATACCAATTCACTCTACAGGGGATGGATATCTTGTTCACTAAACAAGAGATGGCCACTTCACTACTATTCAAGTCAAAGTCCCCGAAAAGCACTAAACCTGCATTGGATCACAAAAGAGTAGAAGAGCTATTACAAGCCGTAGACATGAAGTTCGGAGTAGACAGTTATAATATAAAGACACTGACAGCTAAAGCAAATCAAAAATGTAGAGATTCAAGCGAGATGAAAAAAGAAAAAAAGAAAAAAAAATCAGAAGAAAAAGATTCAGTTAAAGAAAAAACTTCAGCTAAAGAGTAAAATCTGTTAACATTATTATCTAATTCATTTGACTTTTGTCCCAAAACTTTTTCTACTTTTTTTAACGTATTTATGTCAAACAGAAAATTTCGCTTTTGAATTACAATTATATTTAATTTTAGTTTGTACAAGTTATCACAAGTCATTGGTCTTGTGTAAGACTTGTACAAAATCATTATTGTTAGATCTTGTAAGGTTCTTGCAGGAGTCTTATTAGATCTTGAAAGGTTCTTGCATGAAGTCTTATTAGATCTTGTAATGTTCTTGCATAAGTCTTGTTAGATCTTGTAAGGTTCTTGCAGGAGTCTTGTTAGATCTTGTAAGGTTCTTGCGGGAGTCTTGTCAGATCTTGTAAGGTTCTTGCAGGAATCTTATTAGATCTTGAAAGGTTCTTGCATGAAGTCTTATTAGATCTTGTAAGGTTCTTGCATGAGTCTTGTTAGATCTTGTAAGGTTCTTGCAGGAATCTTATTAGATCTTGTAAGATTCTTGCATGAGTCTTGTTAGATCTTGTAAGGTTCTTGCAAGAATCTTATTAGATCTTATAAGGTTCTTGCATGAGTCTTGTTAGATCTCTTGTTAGATCTTGTAAGGTTCTTGCATGAGTCTTATTAGATCTTGAAAGGTTCTTGCAGGAGTCTTATTAGATCTTGAAAGGTTCTTGCATGAAGTCTTATTAGATCTTGTAATGTTCTTGCATGAGTCTTGTTAGATCTTGTAAGGTTCTTGCAGGAGTCTTGTTAGATCTTGTAAGGTTCTTGCGGGAGTCTTGTCAGATCTTGTAAGGTTCTTGCAGGAATCTTATTAGATCTTGAAAGGTTCTTACATGAAGTCTTATTAGATCTTGTAAGGTTCTTGCATGAGTCTTGTTAGATCTTGTAAGGTTCTTGCAGGAATCTTATTAGATCTTATAAGGTTCTTGCATGAGTCTTGTTAGATCTCTTGTAAGGTTCTTGCATGAGTCTTATTAGATCTTGTAATGTTCTTGCATGAGTCTTATTAGATCTTGAAGGTTCTTGCAGGAGTCTTGTCAGATCTTGTAAGGTTCTTGCAGGAGTCTTGAGTCTTGTTAGATCTTGTAAGGTTCTTGCGGGAGTCTTGTTAGATCTTGTAAGGTTCTTGCAGGAGTCTTATTAGATCTTGTAAGGTTCTTGCATTATTCTTACTAGATCTTGTAAGTTTCTAGCACGAGTCTTATTAAATCTTGAAAGGTTCTTGCATGAGTCTTGCTAGATCTTGTAAGGTTCTTGCAGGAATCTTATTAGATCTTGTAAGATTCTTGCGGGAGTCTTGTTAGATCTTGTAAGGTTCTTGCACGAGTCTTGTTAGATCTTGCAAGGTTCTTGCATTGTTAGATCTTGTAAGGTTCTTGCAGGAGTCTTATTAGATCTTGTAAGGTTCTTGCATTATTCTTACTAGATCTTGAAAGGTTCTTGCAGGAGTCTTATTAGATCTTGTAAGGTTCTTGCAGGAGTCTTGTTAGATCTTGTAAGGTTCTTGCAGGAGTCTTATTAGGTCTTGCAAGGTTCTTGCACGAGTCTTGTTAGATCTTGCAAGGTTCTTGCAGGAGTCTTATTAGATCTTGTAAGGTTCTTGCATGAGTCTTGTTAGATCTTGCAAGGTTCTTGCAAGAGTCTTGTTAGATCTTGCAAGGTTCTTGCAAGAGTCTTGTTAGATCTTGCAAGGTTCTTGCAGGAGTCTTATTAGATCTTGCACGAGTCTTGTTAGATCTTGCAAGGTTCTTGCACGAGTTTATTAGATCTTGAAAGGTTCCTGCAAGGTTCTTGCAAGAGTTTTGTTAGATCTTGTAAGGTTCTTGCATTGTTAGATCTTGTAAGGTTCTTGCATTGTTAGGACTTGTAAGGTTCTTGCAGGAGTCTTATTAGATCTTGTAAAGTTCTTGCAAGAGTCTTATTAGATCTTGTATGGTTCTTGCACGAGTCTTGTTAAATCTTGCAAGATTCTTGCATGAATCTTATCAGATTTCGTAAGGTTCTGGCAGGAATCTTTAATAATCTTGCAAAAAAACTTGTAAGGTTTTTGCATGAATCTTAGTAGTATTCTTGCAAGATTCTTGTCCCATTTTTGGGCATGAATCTTATAAGATTCTTGTACATGAATCTTGCACTGTTCTTATCAAGATTCTTGGCAAGATCTTGAGAAGAATTTTTGATAGGGTTGCTATATCTGCTGGATCCTACAGTAACAATAATACAAGACAACGTCAATAACTGTGTATGAATGCAGATCTTTATTACACTGTATTAACATTCTTTATTGTTGCTCACCTCAATGACAATCACAATGTTCTTATAAGTGGACTTGCTCCTGGTGTCTGGTAGCATTGCATTCATCATTATCATTGCCTGAACAGTTTGACAACCTGAATTGTAATAGAAGAAGCAATCAAACATTTCAATATACTAATTTCTGTTCGCCATTTCCTATTACTGATGTCTTAACAAATATAATGTTACGATTTGCAAACCATATAGTTTCTATTTATATGCAAAATGTTGTCTTCAAAAAATTAGAAGCAATAATATAGGAGAAATAAATTTAGTAAATTATTTGCTGGACAGAACTACATTGATATGATTTTAGTAATTGTACTTTTAGTGGGATATTATTTATAGCTTAAAGCAGATATTAAATAACTTGTCCAGTAACTTGTTAAAGTAATTAAAAGATAAATAAATAAGAAGAGGGTAAACACTGAGTAGCAGCTGCATTCCTCCCTTCAACAGCTGAATTTTCTCAAAAATGTACAAGCTCTCAAGGAATGTAAATGGTTGCCTGGTTACCTGGTGTTGTGTCTTCTTTCAGCATTTCAAGCACCACTTGTATCTCAGGAGAAATTGATTCTTTCTGGAATAGTTGTGTTATTTTCGGCATAAGTTTCTCCCACTTTCCTTGGGAACATTTGTCTGGAAATATTTTATTCATCTCAGTCAAAACCTAAATCAAACATACAAAAGAGTACCTACTCACTACTCACTCTATTAGCATTGTACATAAGTTAAAGTTGAAATATGTTTACTTTTAGCAATAAATGAAACTATTTTGATTACCTCATCAATGACTTGCAGTGGTGGATACTTCTGTAAAACACCATTTAATGAAAATTCACTATTCAATATGTCCTGTCTTCGAAAGGGGAAAGTACGCTCCATTAATATTTTAATTGTTCTGGTATTTGGATTTTTTTTTTTTGACTCGGATAGCATTAGCTTGTAATTTCTTGCATTAGAGTGTTCATCTTCATTATCCGGTATAGTTGGGGTTGTTGCTGCTGGAAATGCACGGTATTCTTTCCTTTTCTTTTGTGCAGTAAGACTTCCATTTTCTAACATTCTCTTGTTGCTTGGTCTGCCAGTGCTTCTTAAATATTTCATTTTGTCTTTGAGTGCTTCAACCAAGTAACCCTGTGCAACAGTAATTGTTACGTAAATAAATATACTAATATTAAGTTAGGTCAAAATATCTAACAATTATGTGTATCCCTTTATTAATAACAACTGTGTTCAAATTATTATTGTCAGAATCTTACATATCCAGTTCCTGTAGATGACTTTAGGAAAGGATACTTGTTAATTATTTGCTGTCCAATATGGGTATATTAGTCTTTGGTTGGATAGCTTTTAAAAGAAAACACTGCTGCAGCGACGTTGCCAATGAACTTCGTCTTAGTGCTTCCAGTCATAACACCTCTTGTAGGCCTAACATTACTGCTGCTGGATAATTTTGTGGCAAACAAAATGGTATTGGCAGA
>WLWD01003575.1_pt1 | contig 29564 bp, 18 predicted proteins | sample 6712731 | NCBI WGS metagenome assembly WLWD01 (sample SAMN12718690, study PRJNA576275) | sponge metagenome | isolation source: marine sponge | host: Mycale hentscheli | place: New Zealand: South Island, Marlborough, Capsize Point | collected 2014-11-01
GAAGGGGGCAGAGACAAGCCACATTCATTGATTATATCATCATTCAGGAAGGTATATAAATAACTTTTTCAATCTGGATTGTAAATTATTAAAATATTTTTTGAGTAGTTACACACAATTTGATTGAAGGTGGACAACCAACTCTGGAGGATGGTGGAAATTCTATTTCTAATGTGTAGTCGCCATCCTTGCTTCTACTCACAGTCTCAGCTACACTCTTGTTTCTTCCATTTCCCTCCTTTCCTTCACTGCCACTTTCTCCTTATGCACGAGTGTTTGTACCCAATGCGCAAGTGTTGAAGTATATTGAGTATTGTGAATGGTTGAAAACAAGAAAGGAAAGTAAAGCGGAAAAGTCAAGGAAAGATAGAGGAGCCCTGCAATGGCAGTCAAGTGTGGGCACATCTGAACAATTTTTCAAATTTTATCCATCTGTGTCTCTGGCTTGTAGTTTATTCGAAACCCTAATATGAGACCATTTATATCAAATTCATTTTTCATTTATTATTACAATTATGTAATTTAGTAATTAGCTACAAACAAAATAACATTAATAATCTGACAGCACTTTTGGAGCACAATCAAAATTATCCAAAATCTGTGAAGAATCAGGACGGATTAATAGTGTCTAGCTAGCATGTAGCCACTTTAAGAGCATCACAGTTATTGTCAATTAGAGTAAGCACCATTGTTAAAGCTTACAAGTTTATTTATAATAATACTTGTGGTGGAAAATGCTCAATCAACTCTCATAGACAGTAACATGGAGTATTACACAGCACAAAAACACTACTAGTATACTAGCCTCTTGAATCTGAAGCCATGCAGTATTGTTTATCTGGCAGCTCTAGAGCTTAGAGTTTGACCTTTAACCTCAGAGACTCCCATACTTACTGCACTTTTCATTCACAGTTCACAATGTACTTGTGGCATTATTATTATTATAACTAGAAAATGCTCGTGTAGCATTGGTTGGGCGAGCGAGGTTCTGGGGAAATGTTGACACTTTCAATTGCATTGGGGTCGTTTGATTTGAATTTGCATTGGTTTTCCTCTTACTCAACCTTTCCTCCCTCTCTTCTTTACTTTCTTGAGCATGTTTTTCTCTTCTTCGTGCATTGTTTCTCTCTGTTCTTCCGTAAGTGCCATGGTGAGCTTAGCTGAGAGAACCAAACTTGTTGTTGCTTAGTTTCTTGGTGGGCATGCGCACGCATGAGCCATATGCGCAAATGGAATGCGCTCGCGTTTAACCGATTACACGCGAATAATAATTTTAATTGCGCCTTACGTAATGCGGTCACGGGCGCACGCGAGACACAGAGGATTGATTGCTTGGTGGGAGGGTGACACTAAACGAGAGAGAGAAGATGAACGGTTGAAGATTGCCTCGGGGACAGTATTATCGAACGATAGAGTACGCTCTAGGCTATCGGGAAAGCATAAATTCGACGCTAAGGAGCTGTTCCCGACTTAAAAATAACAAAGTACTCGCACCGTTTGGCAAAAACTTTTATGGCATCACACCGCGGCTCTTAGTAAGCACTCTAGTAAGGTTGGAAGTATGGTTTCATGGCTGAAGCAGTTTGCTACTGGATCATAGAGGTAAGAGAAAGTGTTTTTGTACACATTTGTCTTACAATCAGGAAGAATTTGTAGGGTGTGTATTATTTTGAACTGAGCATCTGTTATAAATTTTGTGAACAGAGAAGCTTTTTTATTGGCTTTTGTGTATGAAAAAGAGTACATCACAAATGAATGATAGAATATTTGAGTGTATTTAGTTTGGTACTCCAAGGTTTCTTTACTTTTGATGTGCTGGTAGGCTGCATTGTTGACAGAATAGCTTGTGATCTTACTATCAAGTGCAACTGGTCATAACATAATAGAAGTATATGTCAGAGGGCTCCCTGCAGTCTCACCTGTTATATAACAATAATATTTGTTTTTACTTTTTCCTATAAAGAATGTGGTTGAAATTCCTGTAGAATCGCTACCTTTCAGAATCATCAATTCCGTTCTCTCGGCAGAGTCCTTGACCATCTAGTAACTACTACAGTCACTACACCCATCAGCACTGAAGTCATTCTTCCTGTCATCAAACTCCTCATCACTACCACCAGAGTTACTGCCATCCTGGTCACTGCCATCCTTGTCACTGCCATGCTGTGCCAGGTCAAGAATATTGTCTTCATCACTAGGATGCTGAAGTGCCAGTGTTCCACTTGCCAAGATAGCTTTCTACTTGTCATATAATGAGCAGTTATAGCTAAAGTAATATTGGTTTGTAAAAATTATTCTGTGTACCTTTATTATTATTATGAAATATATTTTCAATTTATACTTTATAAGAAGGAAGTCTTATTGTTGTGACAAAATTTACTCAACATTTTCTTATGGAAGTCTATGTATTTTATAAGCCTAAAAGATACTTACAACAATATAGAATCGTCTGCAATTGTGATTGGTGGCTTCCTTGACTCCACAAAGCTGTAGGGCGAAGTGGACGCGGCGGAGACGCATTTTTGACGCTTTGACGCGTCCTCCGCGGTTATCGAATTTTCCAATTTAGACGCGTGTACGCGTCAATCGGGGTTAATCGGTTAAACGACCACGTATTCAGGATGCGCAAATGGAATGCGCTCGCGTTTAAACGACGAGCTCGCGTTTAAAGGACCACATGCGCGCGCGCGTTTAAACGACGACGTACGACGCGTTTAAAGGACGACGTATTCAGGATTTCCATAGACTACATCTTAGAGTTGCTCGCTCGCTTCGCTCGCTCGCCAATAATAATCAATAACAATATAACTAGAAAATGCTCGTGTAGCATTGGTTGGGCGAGCGAGGTTCTGGGGAAATGTTGACACTTTCAATTGCATTGGGGTCGTTTGGCGTACGCATGAGCCGCGCTCGCGTTTAAAAGGGACGACGTTATGTGCAGAACGGCTGACCCTCACCTTTGACCTATAGAGCGCGGCCGATCAAACAAACTTTGAACCTTAAGCACGTGCGCATGCGCAAATGGACGACCTTTGCTGATGCGGGACTGACCATTGCTTCGGGGCTGACCAATGCTTCGGGGCTGACCATTGCTTCGGGGCTGACCATCTCTGCGGGGCTGACCATTTCTGAGCCAACAGACCCACCTCAATCATGCTGAAGTACATGATCACTTGGAAAAATAGCTGTGGGTACACATCAATATTTTGCAACTATAGTTTTTAATAATAATAATAGCTACTTGTTCACACAACAATCAAAGGGTGTGGCTTTAATTTTGGACGTGACTGCTTATTCTAAAAGTTGAAGCTAATGTTATACTGTGTGACACATATTCTTAAGTCGACAGACCACAACTCCATAAAGTTCATGGAGCAATCTACATGTGTATGTATCTAGAGTATCTAGTAGCGACAGTGAGAGCAGCATACAAGTACTTTTCCTGGGTCCATGCATCTCACTCGCCTCCTCCGCATCTCCTCTCCCCCCCTCCCCCGGCCTCCCTTCCCCACCCATATTTGTTCATAGAATGTTTCTCCAATTTTGTTAGAGTAAATCATAGCATTGTATTACTAGTTAAATACAACTTCAGTACGATCAACGTGACTACTCAAGGCAGCACTAAGAGGTCACTAACTGAAGGAACCTTGAGTACTATGTTAGTTAGTCAACTTTATTTTGAAATTAATGCAGACTGCTTGTAAGCTAGTATAACATTCCCAATGCCATTGACAAAATACTAATGAACTTTTCCTTAAAAATAAAATACTGTAAATTTCCAGTATGAAGACGCTTTTAAAGAGTTGGATTATGACAGTGTCAGTGATAGGTTTAATTGTCCTCAATACTCCAGTAGATTTTCCTTCAAACAAGAATTGTCACTGGAAACGTCCACAGCAATTCCTTGGACACTCTTTCATCTCCAACCTGTAACAAAGAAGGGAAAGTAATCACATGTTACCAATTTTTGGTGTTCCTTTCAGGAACACAATGCTGTTTTCACTACAGTACAGTACAGCAGTTGATGTTACACTGCACATCTCTACTCGATAAATGTCTCAATAATAACCATTAAATAGGAATGCTTAATTAGAAAACTAAAATATACATTATGACTGTAAGAACGTAAAAAAAAAGGAAAAAAGTACCTCTTACTAAGATGAGTGAAAGAGACCACAATGGCACTTTATATACTGTACACATATGTATATGTAAGTGTACACAATATATGTGACCGTCTACAGGAAAACCGGGCACAACGCGGCACCCTTCGAAAATAATTTTTTTTGCACTTAGAGTTGTCGGCGTCCAGATATTGAGCTCTCCAAGTTTTATCGTCGTAGCTTAAGTCGTTCCCACTATAATAGACCTAACCATTCCCTTCCGTCAGCTTGAAACAATACATTTTAAAGAAATCGATCGATCTTTTCTCGATATTTACGCACGCCGCGTTGTGCCCGGTTTTCCTGTAGACGGTCACATATGAGTTTGTACACGAAGAAGCCAGGTGTGATGAGCCCCACAACAAAAACTTTAATTTGTACAGACATAGCAGCAAAAGCTCTACAATTACTCATGGGCTGATACACAATTTGTAATAATTGAAACTATCATTTCTCAATGATTTTACATGCCACAGTTGTTCATGTATGTGCATGTGATACAGAGAGTACTTATGATTGCAACATTGTGCTCGCATCTATCAGGGGAATCCTGTACAAATGGCATCAAAATGTTGGATGGCTTCACAAAACTTTGCTCTAATTACAAAAAAGGGGTGTTGCTTGCCAGTCAGAAAGCATTCAGATGGACTCCTTTTGTTACAAACAATGTAAAAGTAGTAAATGTAAGAGCAAATGTAAACTGGTGTAGGAAGATGATTCGGTATGGGTGGGCTCGAAGGGCAAGTTTTTTTTTTTTTTGTTTGCAGGTGTTCATGCGAGAAATCACATTGATCCTGGCATACACGCACTACACTAAGCAGAAACAGAGTAACTATAGTGCAGTGAAGACCCACTAGTGGGTATGGTAACGTCAGAGTTCCAGTTAAGAACAGTCAATGACAGTGTTGAGGTGATAAATATAAACAAAAAACAAATCATCGACGATGCACGACGGTACACAAAAATAAGAACAAATGAGCATGCGTGAAACTAATGATGAAATAAAGTGTAATGTTATAGTTGTTCTGGCAGTCAGAGAAAACATGAAAGTTTGAGAAAACATAAAGCTGTTGGCTTCACATAGGGTACTAACTGTTGTGGAAAAAGCCCCCCTATCATCACGTCGTAATTATGTGAGCAAATAATTTCTTGCAATTTGAGATAGTTTTGCTTAATCCTGAGAATTTAACAGAGAGCAAAATCAAGATAGATTGCAAAAGATTCTACTAAACTTTTCTAAGCAGTACGAAACATCAGAACCATATTTACATAAATATTTCGAAGAATACTACATATGTTGCACTTGTAATACGTAACTGTGTTGCTCAACAATGTAATACACGTGTACATTACATGTTATTTCACAAAATGGGAAATGTGCTAGAAAGATTAGCCTTGCTGATGTAGATACAAGCATGCATATTGAAAGACATGTTTGCAGTAACATTTTTTACACATGGTGGAATTTTGCTTCCATCAGCTCAAGATTCATGAATGGCAAAGTAAACAAAATAGTTGATGGTCTCTTTCATATTTTGATGCACACATTCTCCCACTAACTAACAAGAGAACTGATTTGCCTTATTGGTATGGTTGCCTGGTGTCATCCTCCTAAACTACACATTGGCAGTCTGTGCTGATGTGAGCCCGTGGTCATGTCTGCGCATGTTCCTTGTGCATGAGGCAGTGGTATGACCCTGGACCCACTCCCCTGTGTGGCCTTGAGTGAGAGACTCGGCAGGTCAGTGGCAATTAGCGTTAATTGCCCTGCATTGCTGGAGTCCCCCCAAAGGGCTGCAGGAGGTGGCCTATACCCCCAAGGCTATAAGTGATAGGTTAGGAAAGGGGGTTGACAGCTCTCTTACCAATGGTAGTAGGCTGTATACCTGTAAGTACAGACAAGCATACACATTGAGAACTGAGCATTATGACAAGAGTACTGCTGAACTGCCCATGACCCCCAACCTTCTCCCTCTCACTGGCTTTGGGATGGTGTGGCCATCCAATGACTACGTATTGGTTCCTCGGAGAAGGGAGTAGTGCCACTGACCTTGGAGCTGTGATCAGCACCTGGTACCTGGATGACTCCAGCCACCATGTCTGTCTCGGGTAACCAGTGGGCACAGCTTCAGTAAACCAGGACTGGTGAGTCCTGTATACTCCCATCTCACCTGCTTTCACTGCACACTGGAGTCTAAGTAGACTCCAGGAACACAACCTGGGTAGTGGTTGTCGAGTAAGGGGAGAGTGCCCCCAGCAGTCGTTAATAAGTGAGGGACCACATGCCCAGGTAAGAAGAGCAAGGGCAGAGTGTACGTATCACACTTAGTGATTAGCTGAAGGGCTGCTTGCCCTAACAGCAGTGAGGGGCAGTACGCAGTAGTATTAGATGTTGAATGAAGGGCAGCCTGCCCTGGACAGATACTTTAAGGTGGTCTGTCTGACTGTCACACCACTACCGGGTGGAGAATCTAACCTCACATGCTAACAGTACCATAACTCCTCTCTACACCACTCTTGCCATATAGTCAAGTGGCTTGTGACTCCAAGATTTACTCCTATAAATGCGAGTGAGACACTCTCAGGGGTAACACAATTGAAAATCGGGGATTTTTTTTTGTAATTTATGTGTGGACGTACGTATGCTATTTGTACTTTGACCCTCGCATATTTTTGTGTTCGCTCCGTGTTCGACCCCATCTCAAACTTCACTAAAAGGAATCCTCCGGTTTAGCGATCATTACCAGTATCACCCTAGAAAGCGAATTATTTACCAATTTGAATTCTCTTGCGAATGCAGTTAAAACTCAAAAACTTGTGGGAGCTCCATTTCTATTTGAGTTAGTGGCGGTGGTAAGTTATTACGCTATTTGTCAGTTATAAGCCGTATGCAACAGTATTTACTTGAAAATTCATTGCTCCACTAGACTAACCACGAAGGTTAAGTCTTGCGTAGGTATGTCAGTTGTGTGAAAGTATTGTGTATTACAACTACTAAGAATATCCCTCCCCTGTTGCATTATCTGCTCCACATCTCTATTCACATGGAACTTCAAAAGTTGGCATTAGCTATTAATAGTAACAGTCGGTGTGCCTGGTGGAGGCAGCAACAGACACAAGTGAGAAGGAACATGTCCTGATTGACGGGGTAATTGAGTGAGTGCCATGCAGATGCATATGTGAGCCTGAGAACAGATAGGCAGTGAGTCTGAGAATACATCAGTGAGCCTGAGAATACATAGGCAGTGAACCTGAGAATACATAGGCAGTGAGTCTAAGAATACATAGGCAGTGAGCCTGAGAATACATAGGCAGTGAGCCTGAGAATACATAGGCAGTGAGTCTAAGAATACATAAGCAGTGAGCCTGAGAATACATAGGCAGTGAGCCTGAGAATACATAGGCAGTGAGTCTAAGAATACATAGGCAGTGAGCCTGAGAATACATAGGCAGTGAGCCTGAGAATACATAGGCAGTGAGTCTAAGAATACATAGGCAGTGAGCCTGAGAATACATAGGCAGTGAGCCTGAGAATAGATAGGCAGTGAACCTGAGAATACATAGGCAGTGAGCCTGAGAATACATAGGCAGTGAGCCTGAGAATACATAGGCAGTGAGCCTGAGAATACATAGGCAGTGAGCCTGAGAATACATAGGCAGTGAGCCTGAGAATAGATAGGCAGTGAACCTGAGAATACATAGGAAGTGAGCCTGAGAATACATAGGCAGTGAGCCTGAGAATACATAGGCAGTGAACCTGAGAATACATAGGCAGTGAGCCTGAGAATACATAGGCAGTGAGCCTGAGAATACATAGGCAGTGAGCCTGAGAATACATAGGCAGTGAGCCTGAGAAAACATAGGCAGTGAGCCTGAGAATACATAGGCAGTGAGCCCGAGAATACATAGGCAGTGAGCCCGAGAATACATAGGCAGTGAGCCTGTGACTAGATAGGCAGTGAGCCCGAGAATACATAGGCAGCAAGCCTGAGAATACCTAGGCAGTGACTAGATAGACAGCAACCTGAGAATACATAGGTAGTGAGCCTGAGACAAGATAGGCAGTAAGCCTATGAATAGATACATAGGCAGCGAACCTGAGAATACATAGAAAGTGAGTCTGAGAATACCTAGGCAGCAAGTTTGAGAAAACATAGGCAGCAAGCCTGATAGTGCATGCAAAAATAAATAGGCCCTGGGACTGAGTGCAAGATTAAGTAGGCAAGTCTGATAGTGCAAGATCGGATGGCAGTGAGTCTGAGAGTGCACAGATAGAGTATGACGATGTGCAACTAGTTGGCAGCAAGTCTGAGTGTGAGGATGGGTAAGAATAAGAACAAATACTACTCATTGGTGGTGGGTGAGTCTGGCTGTGGCAAGGCAGCACACTGAGTGCGAGATAGGTGGCGAACCTGATAGTTGAAACTAGATATCTGGATGTGGGACTAGATAGGTGGCTAGAATGAGAATTGATAGGCAGTGAGCCCGAGAGTGCGCACGAATACATTGGTGAGCTAGAGAGCAAGAATGCTTTAACAGCATTGGGTGTGAAAACAGATAGACAGTAACATGCGTGTGAGAATAGATAGAAAGTGAGCCTGATAGTGTGAGAATAGACAGGCAGCGAGCCTGAGTGAGAATGAGAATAGATATGCAGCGAGCCTGTGTGAGAGTGAGACTAGACAGGCAGCGAGCCTGAGTGAGAGTGAGAATAGATAGGCAGTGAGCCTGAGTGAGAGTGAGAATAGATAGGCAGCGAGCCTGAGTGAGAGTGAGAATAGATAGGCAGCGAGCCTGAGTGAGAGTGAGAATAGACAGGCAGCGAGCCTGAGTGAGAGTGAGAATAGATAGGCAGCGAGCCTGAGTGAGAATGAGAATAGACAGGCAGCATGCCTGAGTGAGAGTGAGAATAGATAGGCAGCGAGCCTGAGTGAGAGTGAGAATAGATAGGCAGCGAGCCTGAGTGAGAGTGAGAATAGACAGTGCCCTGCATAGACACTATTAAAGGGCCCCCGGTGGATTGTCACACCTCTAGTAAAAATCTAACTACAATATGCACTAGAACCTCCTACCTATGCTCTATATAATGCCACACTGGCCATAGTGTAGTGTGGCTTATGAGTCCTAACACACATCCAGCACTAGTTCATTCTCTAATCTCTCTCATCATGTAACCCCTATTTTCTCCACCTCCCTTCTCATGTAACACTCACATCAGCATAAATCTCAATTACAGCATGCACCTGACTGATTCAGGAGTTTCTATGCTTTCGAGAAAACTGATCACTTTGACAGAGCCAATCTTGGCAATACCGTGAGAGGGTCTGGCCATTACTAAATACCGCAGATCCATTACTAAATACTGCAGATAGTTACTAATATGCAATGGACAATGATGATCATAAATTGTTGCATGAAGGTTAGAATAAGAAGAGTGGGAGCCGGCCATGCACCCCACACTTGTAACGAAGCCTATGCCTGACCATAACGAGGGTTGGCAGCATGCTCTCGTGATTTAAAGATAGCGACTGTGGGTAGAGTAACAGCATCAGAACTAGAGTCCAACTCTTAACCTAACTGCACTAGTTAAGCAAGGCAAATGGACCGGCAGCATGCCCATGTATTATCGAGCCATAGAACTCCTGTTTTTGGCCGATTACATCTGTAAGTATCTATTGTGTATGAAAGGCCATAAGCCGGGTACTGATGATTTCACAATGAGGTGGTGGCTTGATGATGTAGATCCTATATATCCAACCTAGCTAAGAAAGCTAATTATTTAGAGTACAGACAGTATATCTCCAGCCCCTTACTATTTAAAAAACAAACAAACTACCACTGATGAGCAGTCATCCTTAGAGAGCTAATAGTGTCGGGTGAATCAGCCATTCTGGCAAGGCAGTAACAGGTAGCTGCTAGGCTTAGGCTACAAGCACTGAGAGCAGTGGCTATCAGGACTAATGTAATTGTGCCAGGTGCCATTGCTCCACATGTGACACACCACATGTGACCACTTAGCCGCATGGTCGCAGTATTTGCAGGTCCTTTGCTGACCTTTACCTGGGTTCGGGTGATGTGATGGTGGGCTACATCTCCGTTAACTTACTCACTCATCATGTAGTTAATTGTGGCTTAATTAGTGTGGGTAAAACCACTAAGATAATAGCAAATTTTTCTCGTTCTAACAGCCAATAATTATTTCAGCCGAGAATGACTGACTACTCACTGAGATTGTCAACATCTTGCGATAGTACTGGTCTCATATACTGATTACATAACTTGACATACACACTTACATGTATATTTATTGTCACACAAACACTTGTGTCCTAGGTGACCACAACAAGCTAGCCAGAGCCACTAACTGCTGTGAGTGTTGGTGATACATTCTAGCAATGTAGACCTATTGGAACCAATACTTCCTTATATTACAAACACACTCTAGAGAACACTCACTTGCCATCATTACAGCAGTATCAGGTAACTCCATGATCATATGTTGACACTTCTTGAGCCATCATTCACAGCTGGTCTAAGTCAGAGACATCGAAAGCAGCTCCACCCACTCCATCCCACTACAAAGAAAAGCAATAGAAAAAGAAAACACACTGAAGTGAATAAATGCAATCATGAAATTTCAACTCATATTCTGCAAGCTAATCCCCCCAAGAAATTGTTAGAAACAGTTCGAGAGGTATAGAGCCACAAGGAAGAAATCTCAGCTCTATCTAAATGATAGACCTTATAATAAATAAAAATTCATTATCCTAAATTAGATAAACTTAGCGGAAGATATAGAGAATGCAACAGTTGCAAATCCCCGATGTGTGGACAGTGTATATTTCACATGGGCCTCAATTTGGTGGACCAGCATAAAGGAAAAAAATTGCATTCATTGAAAATATCATATAAGAAATTGAACATCTGAATAATTCAATATTATCAAGGAAATCCCATCATATTGAACTACTGCACACTAACCACTGTCACTACGATAAATTTATCTCTAGCCAACTCTCAGATACACTTCTGAGGATCATGACCGATACTGATTGTAAACATGTTCAATCCCTACTATCATTAGGGCTCTTCCGGCTTTTCACCCAGGGGGGAGCTAAGTTAGACAGCAATCGATATTTTAAATTAATCGTGCAATATACTTTATAAGATGTAATTCTGTACCAAGACTTAGAATAAAATATTACCCCCATTCTCTTTTTTTTGTGTGTGTATTATTTATTTTTCCTACTAAGCCTTATACCTTAGCCACTTTCATCATGTATACCACTGTTAATAACAACAACACAATCTCACTAAGTACTATGGAGGTTGGGGGGGAGGAATTTTATTAGGTACAGTGGCTGAGTGTTTACTGTCATGTTTGTAATCACAAAAAATCTTACCTGACGATGACATGGAAGATGTATATAGATAAGAAAACCAAAAAGAACATGTTTTGACTTTGTTCATGTTAAGTTATTGAATGTGCTTCATTATTACCTTTCATAATGTTTTCAGTAGGTAACAAATTAACAATTTCTAAATTTAATAGTACGGTGCGAAATTGCCCATTAAAATGTATGGGGAAAATAGCTGTTCAATTGAAATCGCACGGGGAAATGAAATAGTGCGTAACTAAGTGAAATAACACGGAAACTAAGTGAAATACCACAGCTGCTAAGTGAAATAGTACGGATAAGTGTGCATGCGTGCAGCATTAACCTTGAAAACGTACAGTTCGAGAGATTCTAGTTGGAGACGATGTCATTGTGTATCACAGAAGCTCTATCCATATTATATGGAATTTTTTCAACATTTTAGGATGAGTTGTAGGCTGAACATGAAATTCCAGAGGAATCTAATCCTGAAATACGAAGATAGTGAGTGACTGGCTACAAGTGCAAATGATAAAAAAAAAAAGCTGGCCTACTATTAGCGAGTGATAGCACGTGTAACCTGTGCTATTAGGCATCAATAGCACTCATAAAGCATTCAAAATAGCACTCTCCGAGTACAATTTCAATTGCTTTACGAGTGTTATTGATCCCTAATAGCATGGTTACCCATGCTATTGTACTCACACTAGTAATATAAAATGGTGTTCGATAACCCACACTTTCAACAATGAATTGGCAGCAGAAATGATTAGTTCAGACAGTTACATGCTTTACAAGAGGGGGAGGGGAGAGGTGCTTAAAGAAAACTCTGTTTTTTTTGTCATTGCAAATAATCTGTCATTCACCATAGCTCTACATGCAATTCATTAGCTATCTATTCTATACACATCAGAGTATTTAGTACACTTACTTGTTATCACACAGCATAAGTGAATTCCTGCCGTTGTAGTCCTCTCTTCCGTTATCATCACTCACCAGTAGCACAAAATGCAACCTAGCCAACAACGAGCAACCAACCACGAGCAACCAACCACCACCTACTTCAATCTTTCAGGGTCACCAAGGACAACTTCCACATAGGTCGAAGGTGAAAGCTGGCACCAAGAGCGCGCGCAAAGACATTGCGTGAGGTCAAAGGTGAGGGTCAGCCGTTCTGCACATAACGTCTTTCGTTTAAAAGACCACGTATTCAGGATGCGCAAATGGAAACGACGTATCGCGTTTTAACAAGAGAAGTTCTGGAATGCGCACGCGCGTTTAAAGGACGACGTGGCGCGTTTAAAGGACGACGTGACGTATTCAGGATTTCCATAGACTACATCTTAGAGTTGCTCGCTCGCTTCGCTCGCTCGCCAATAAATTCAGAAAGTAAGAGCAAATACCTATATCATTTTATACCCTGCACGGAAACTTTACCACTCTCCCATCTTGCTGACGATGCAAACACAACTACAGACACTTTCCTGCAGATTGGTAAAGGGTCTGCCTACACGATACAAACCCGCCCCTAGCTTTGTTTGTTCGCCCGCCATTTTTCCCGCCTCCTTTTCTGTAGAACTATAACAAGAAGTCTATTGAGCGATTGCGGTGGTGTTTTCAGTAGTGGAACGACGCTGGAAAGACTGACGTCAGTTTCTCTAGATGTTACCGTAACAGTATTATTTTAATAAGGAAGTGCTCAAATTTAAACAACTCAGCATGAAAAATATGTCCTACAAGTATTACAACAATTTCAGCTTAATCTTTCCATTGACAATTGTTGCAGGATTTGCACTATGTGCCTTATTATCGATAACCTTACCATTATGTTACTGTAAGAAAACTCTTTGCAGTATTTTAAAAATAATTAGTAGTGCTTTGCATGGATTTTGGCTTGATCTCCGTGAAGAAAATTACCAAAAGGTGAATATGGATACTAGCATAATTGAGCGCATTGCTGTTAAAGTTTTGAATTTACCTAATTCAAAAACTTCTGAAGAAAAAAGTAAGACACTTAAAAATACAATTTCAGATGACCTTCATGAATTGAGAGAAGATATCATTGTGGGCTCCCAGGACAAGCGAGCCCACATTCGAGAAGATAGAGATGGAGGAGACAAGGAAGACAGAGAAAGAGAAAGATAGAGACAGAGATATTATGTATTATTCTATATATTCAGTTTGCTTTATTCAGTTGTACAAGTATTTTGCGCATGTCAGTTAGTGTTGCATTTGTCGTTTTCCTTTCATGGTAATGTCATGTGTTGACTGGCCACGTGTGGCCACGTGTAGTTGGTTGTCTTGTATATTCATTTCCGGTGGGTGGAGTTGTTCACTTCGTATAAAACCACCCACCATCATTTTTGTAACTAGTCCGTTCTATATCTTAATAAGTAATAAGCTTAAAGAGATTGCTTAGGCGTCGGACCTGGTGGCAGCGTACAATAAGCTGTCCGCCTGCGTGCGTGCTTGCTACAACCGCTCCACGGAGCCGAGAGCTAGCCCACATTTGGTGGCAGCGGTGGGATCCGTAGCGGAGACATCCCTAACCGGACCTAGAACCAACCTAGTCTACGGACAAGGACGAGGCAACCTTGCTACGGCAGTGGAAGCACTATCTGGAGTGGAGACATCCTCGACCAGAACTCGAACCCCTACCGAGTCTACGGACGGACGGAGACATCCCCAACCGGACCTAGAACCAACCTAGTCTACGGACAAGGACGAGGCAACCTTGCTACGGCAGTGGAAGCACTATCTGGAGTGAAGACATCCTCGACCAGAACTCGAACCCCTACCGAGTCTACGGACGGAGTAACTGAGCTTCTTGCCACGGCAGAGGAGACCAGCAACTGACCTTGCCACGGCAGAGGATCATACGATCTACGGATCAACCCCCCCCCCCCCAACGAGGATCCCCAACGTCCTGTTGAGATTTTGGTGGAGTTGAACTCCAGTTGTGTGTGGTGTGATTTTTTTTCTGGAAGTGTGAAGTTGAAATCTTGTGTTATTTTTGTAATTTATTTATTGTAAAAGTCCTCCAGTCGTGTCATCTATTTTTATATATTTCTTTTGTGTGTGTGCTGCTGTCTGTAGGGTCTTTGACTGACGTCTGGGTCACCGGCTTATGTCAGGGCCTGGACAGGTGGTGGAGGGGAGGAAGGCGGCCACGAAGAGGTTGCCTGCCGTTGATACCGGGGATAAGCCCTACCGTCCCTCGCGTAGGCCGAGTGCCTCTGAGAGGTCCCCCTACCCCACGCGCCCCGCTGGAGTGCAGTATACCGAAGAGGTGCTGTCAGAGGAAGAGGGAAGTGAGGTAGGCAGTGTGGCGGACAGGGTGGTGATAGAGAGGGAGGTGCCAATACATAGGAAGAAGATGGCAAAGAAGGGTGATGAAGTGGACTTAGCTGGTCTAATGAAGTTAATGATAGACCGTGATGAGAAGTGGAGAGAGAGAGACGAGAGGATTAGACAGGATAATGAGGAAAAGAGAAGAGGAGAGGAAGCTGCATGGGAGAAGAGAAGAGCAGAAGATGAGGCTAGAAGACAAAGGGAGAAGGAAGCGGATCTGAGAGCCTTAGAAGAGAGGTTGCGAAGAGAAGAAGAGATTAGGCAGCAGAGAAGAGATGAGGAGTGTGCTAGGCGTAGAGAGGAGGAAGAAAGGAGGAGAAGTGAGGAGCTTCAGTGGAGAAGAGAGGAGGAAGATAGGAGGAAAATCAGAAAAGAAGGGGAGGACAATGCTAGGGAAAGGAAAGAATTGTTGCAGGAGAAGCTAAAGGGATTAGGTGTATATAAGGATGGAAGTGAGCTGGGTGCTTACTTAGAAAAATTTGAGAGGATCATGAGAGAGAGTGAGATTGAGGTAAATTGTTGGGCGGAGCGTCTGTATCCTAGGTTACCTGAATGATTGTGTGTGAGGGTAGCCCAATTAAGGGATGATGGATCAGAATATTCAGAGGTGAAGGGTGTTTTATTGAAGGCAGCGGGAGAAACTGCCATTACATATGGGAATCAGTTATTTGATGCGACTAGTGAAACTTTCAAAGGGATGAGTGCAAGTAGTATTGTAGAGTGGATGCAGAGGACTGTAAAGGGTACCTGTCAGGGTTGTAAGAGTTTAGACAAGGGAGTTCTGGCCATAGCTATGGCACTGACCAGAAGGGTACTTCCTCAAAGCGGTAAAATGTTTCTTGAGAACAGGGTGGTGAAGAATTGGGGTGATTACCGCGAAGCACTGGAAGATTGGATGGCGGGACGACAGAAAGTTAACTATTTTAAACCTTTGGGCAGTGGGGTTGTGGAGAGTAGTAGGGTGGTTAGGAATAGTCAGGGGCGTGAGTTTAATGGTGCGAGTGGGGGGAAAGAAGGAGTGAATGGCGGAGGTGTCAGTGGATACCTTACGTGTTTTAACTGTGGCCGGAAGGGTCATCAAGCTAGTGATTGTAGAGATAACAGTGGGAGGCCTGGGGGAAGTGGGTTCGTACCCAGGGTAACTTGCTATAACTGCGGGAACGTGGGACACAGGAGCCCAGAATGTACTGTTAAGAAGAATGTGGTGAATGTGAAAAAAGAGGGTGCGCCTAGTAAAATGTCTGTACTGAGAAGTGTGAATAAGTCAGGGAAATTGGGAAACGTAGCGGTTGGTTTAGTCAATGGAGTCAAGACTGAGGTCTTGATAGACTCAGGGCGGAGTTGGGGTCCGTGCCTAAAGCACTAGTGCCTGAGGGTGTGGTGTTGTGTGGAGATGTATTAGTGAAGGGCTATGGTGGTAGTGAGAAAAGTTGTAAGAGTTTTATGTGTGAATTTGTAATAGGAAGTTATCGGAAGGTTGTTAGGCGCAATCATAGATGAAAGTGAGATGCCTGGTGTATCGTGTATTGTTCCTTTTTCGTTGACAAACGGAGAGGAGTCTGAAGCTTATAGATGTGCTATACAAGAGTATGTAGCAGGGGAGAGTGTGACAATGAATGTCATGACTAGGAGCATGGTTAGGAAGGAGGAGGAGTTAGATAAGTGTGAAGAGAATGTAAGCGTGGGTGACTTGTGGAGTGTAGTTACTCCCGAGAGTGGGAGTGATAGTGTGCCGGAAACGGCGTTGAGAGTGAGTAGCCAGCCTGAACCCTTAATGATGCCTGAAGTCGGGAGTAAGGTGGGAAAGGGTCATGGGGCGGATGAGGCGGAGGTTTCACCAATGCCAGACGAGCCCCAGGCGAAAACTAGTGAGATGGATGAGTGTGAAGTGTCGGGGGAGGGAAGTCCAACCCCCCTTGATAAGTCGTTGCCTGTGAGTAATGACGATGCTGAGCTATGTAAGTTGGCTGGTGAGATAGGCCCAGTGAGGGAGGGGTCTGATGGAGATAGATTCCGGGAAGAATTAATGAGTGACAGAAGTTTAAAAGATTGGAGAGAATTGGGAGAGAGATGTGAGAGAGGATTTAAGTGGAAGAAGAATGTGTTAGTGAGATCAATGTATGTGACTTGGGAACAGTTTCGAGATGTTCTAGTATTGCCCGAGAGTTATCGTGTTAAGGTGTTGGAATTGGGTCACGTGAGGAATGGGCATTTGGGAGCTGAGAAAGTGAGTGCTATGATTAGTAGGTATTTTGTATGGCCGGGAATGGCAAAGGATATTGTGACCCATTGCGGTAGTTGCAGAGTGTGTCAAGTGAGAAGCAAGCACAAGCCCAGACGGGCTCCCGTGGTAGAACGGCCCATACTAACTGAGCCGTTCAAATCGATAGCTATCGATTTGGTAGGCCCTTTACCCAAAGGGAAGGGTGGGTGTCAATATCTATTGACATACGTGTGCTTAGCCACTAGGTGGCCCGAGGCAGTGCCTCTGAGGGGCATTACTGCTAAGGCTGTGTGTGATGGGTTGTGGTCCATCTTTTCTAGGACCTCAATACCGGAAGTGATATTGAGTGATCAGGGGAGCCAGTTTTGTGGGAAGGTAGTTAAGCAATTGTGCGAGATGTTAGGAATTGAGAAGATTAGAACGTCCCCATATCATCCCGAGAGAAATGGCACCGTAGAACGGATGCACGGGACTTTTAAGGCTATTTTGGGGAAATGTATTAGCGATAAGGTGGATTGGGTGAGCCAGATTTTGTTCTTTTTGTATTGCGGCAGATGCCATATTCTGATTCTGGGTTCAGCCCATTTGATTTAATTTACGGGTTTCGTGTGAGGACACCATTAGATGCCCTATATCATGGTTTGTATGAGTGCGAAAGCGAGAAGTTATGTGTGAGTGAGTGGGTAATGAAGGTAGCGGAGAGACTGGAACGTATGAGAGATAGTGCGGCTTTGAAGAGTGTGAAGGGTCGTGAGTCTAGGATGTTGTACTTAAATAGAGGGACTAAGTTGAGAGTATTCAAGGTGGGAGAGTTAGTATTATACCGTGTGCCAGGGATGACTTGTAAGCTAGCAGACTCCTGGGAGGGGCCGTACAAGGTATTAGAGAGAAAGGGAGAAGTTAATTATAGAATTGGGAAGGTAGGTGCTGAGAAGCAAGCGAAGGTAGTTCATGTTAATTGTTTAAAGATTTATAGAGAGAGGTTTGAGATGAATAGGTTAGATGTTGTATTGGATGAGCAAAGTGGAAGGAGTAGTGTTTTGAGTGGTGTTTGTGATAGATATAATGAATTTGAGATGTATAATGTTTTAAGTGAATTTGAGGATGTGTTTTCAGAAGTTCCGGGTAGTACGGAAAGGGTCGTCATGAGCATTGACACTGGGGAACATGGGCCTGTGAGGCAGGCACCGTATTCGGTGTCTTTAGGGATCAGGGACAAAGTCAAGGAGGAGTTACTAAGTTTAGAGAGGAATGGGATCATTGAACGAAGTGAGAGTTGTTGGGCGTCGCCGTTAGTCCCAGTGAAGAAACAGGATGGAGGCGTGAGACTTTGCGTGGATTATCGTAGGCTTAATGGGATTACTGTCAAAGAACCATATTGTATTCCCAGTTTGGAGGAGATGTTGGAGAAAGTTGGTAGAGGAAAGGTGTTATCTAAGGTGGACCTTGCTAAAGGATTTCACCAGGTCCTAGTTGATGAGAGAGATAGGGACAAAACCAGCTTTGTATGTCCCTTTGGCAAGTTTCGATTCGTACGTATGCCATTTGGGCTTACTAATGCGCCGTCTGTATTCCAGCGGCTTATGGATTGTGTGTTGGTAGAATGTAGCGAGTATGCAAAGGTGTACATAGATGATATTTTGATTGCTTCAAGGAGTTGGGAAGAACATTTGGGTCACGTGAGAGAGGTGTTGAGGACTTTGAGAGAGGCAGGTTTGACATGCAGACGGAGCAAGTGTAGTTTTGGGAAGAGAAGTTTGGAGTTTCTGGGGCACCTAGTAGGTGATGGCATGATCAGTGTGCCGGCAGCCAGGGTAGGGGCGATTAAGAATCATCCCTTACCTAAGACCCGGAGGCAGCTTCGTGCCTTCTTGGGATTGGTGGGGTACTATCGTCGGTTCATCGGCGGGTTCCACAAGTGGTCATCGATTCTGACTCCCCACACGTCAGTGGCTCTGTCAGGTGAGCTTAGGTGGTCTGGGCCGATGTTAGAGGCCTTACAGAATTTGTGTAATGCATTATGTGAATCAGTATCATTATGTGTTCCGTGTGTTGACGATGTGTTTGTGCTTGAGTGTGATGCGTGTTGTTCGGGAATTGGAGCTGTGCTCTACGTTGTGAGGGGTGAAGATCGTTTGCCTGTGGCATTTTTCTCCAGACAATTGCATGGAGCCCAGTCTAGGTATAGTGCCCAAGAATTGGAGGGCCTTGCCATCTTTGAGAGTGTGAAGTACTTCGCATACTATTTGTATGGGAGGAAGTTTAGAATTGTGACTGATCATCGTGGATTGGTGAACTTAATGAGTGGGAAGCAAGAGAACAGACGCCTCTATGGGTGGGCGCTGAAATTGTCAGATTTCGTGTTTGAGATTGTCTATAGGCCTGGTCGTTTGAATACAGTGCCAGACTCATTGAGCCGTTGCTTTGGAGATGGTGACAAGCACCTTCCGTCGAAGGGGGGTGATGTGGGCTCCCAGGACAAGCGAGCCCACATTCGAGAAGATAGAGATGGAGGAGACAAGGAAGACAGAGAAAGAGAAAGATAGAGACAGAGATATTATGTATTATTCTATATATTCAGTTTGCTTTATTCAGTTGTACAAGTATTTTGCGCATGTCAGTTAGTGTTGCATTTGTCGTTTTCCTTTTATGGTAATGTCATGTGTTGACTGGCCACGTGTGGCCACGTGTAGTTGGTTGTCTTGTATATTCATTTCCGGTGGGTGGAGTTGTTCACTTCGTATAAAACCACCCACCATCATTTTTGTAACTAGTCCGTTCTATATCTTAATAAGTAATAAGCTTAAAGAGATTGCTTAGGCGTCGGACCTGGTGGCAGCGTACAATAAGCTGTCCGCCTGCGTGCGTGCTTGCTACAACCGCTCCACGGAGCCTAGAGCTAGCCCACAATCATATTGAATCTGTATGGTATTGAATTTAGCAAGCAAATGGAAAGAGAAGGAAAAAAATTTCAAAATCAATTACGGTTGCTTTTTGATTTTCTTCAAAAGTCTGAGAATTCTTGTATTGAAAAAATTGAAACAAAAATCACAGACATGTTAAGTGAAAGTAAAAGGTATTTAAAGAATTTGAAGAAAGAGAGACGTCAGTATGAGCATCTTTTTTTGTTCTATCCCTTTGTTGGATTCATAGTATTAGTATTTGATTCAATGCTAATATTGTTCTCTAATATTATAATCCTTTCAAGAAGTACAGGAACCTGTGATGTCCACAACGATTGCTTTGCTATATATTTAAATTCCTCAGAGGCATCAGATTTGCTCACATATGAGACTTGCCAGCATTATTTGAGCGATAAGAATGTCTTAATACAATGCTACAAGCTATCTTTCAGCTATTGGTTGGCATTCAATAGAGCATCTAGTGTGATTTCATTAGGAAGCTCTTTTCTAGGGTTTGAATTTGCTATTCTTGGAATATACATTTATGTAGGAAGATCGATGGTTGAATATGTTTATTTAGTGTTCATTTATTTTTGTATAATAAAATTTTCCACCTTTATTTTCACTTTGCTTTTTTTAACTGGCCTAATATATTATGTAATAAATAATTTCCATTCTTTCTCATATCTTGACATTTTTGAAATTTTTATGAATTTTCTACGAATAATTTACATTATGTTAATTCCCATCATCATTACAACTAATGTGAATTGTTATTTATACTCCATAAAGAAGAAAAAATATGTGAAATCGAGGGATGTAAATTCATGGAACAACTCAAATACAGCGGAACACAACTCAAGTGGCACTTCAACTGGCGTGAGCATGGGCAGTATACAACTTCAACTGGAGTGAGCATGAGCAATATAGAGAGAAGTTGTTAATCCTTGAATATTTTGGACATACTTTGTGTTTTCTGTAACTGTAATGAAGACTGATACACTACATATTATTTACTTATCCTGTTTATTTTGTTATTATTTTTATTGAGTTTTGATATACATAGTCAAATTTTTTATTTACCAAACATAATGTACATATCTAGTCATTATTAATTTTAGAGCAATACTTTTGGAACAATTCAAACCCGTTCTTTGAAAAGCTGTTACATGTTGAGGCAACTGTTAGCTATGCTACAATTAACTATTGATATAAACTTGTATTGTAAATTTCATTGCACTAATGATTAGTAAATAAATGGGTGTGAACTTGTAACAATACAAAAAAACAACAACAACTTAATGTGGACATCCTAAATGCTAGCCCTAGTTTATTAGCCTGTCTCAAGATATTTTTTAATTTTAGTTGGAATCCGAGTGACACGAAAACACGAAAAGTACAACATTGTCTCCTCAATTGACTACTCTATAATGATGTACACTGAATATAGAATAAATGCAGATGGAACAATATGACATCTAAATATGTTTTCACCACAACAAAAGATTTAAAGACTAGCTATACTTGTTGTTCATTATTATCAGGAATGTGTACATAAAGCATTCTCAAACTGGATGGGCTTAACGAAGATTACGCTATAGTAAATTACATGCAAATTACTTGGGAACCTAATTACATAATTGATTTAAAACTATAGTGTTACCAAAATTTTACAAATATTATTAGCTGCTTGATTGATATGAAACAAGATTATAAGCATTGATTCTATAACCACTTTGACCAATCCCAATAATACTGCTATCCACATCAGGCTGAGATCAATGGAACCATTCTGTGGTTGTTGTTTGTTCAGAGTAGTAGATTAAGAGAGCTAGGGAAAAGCCAACAAATCTTTCAAAAAATGGATGACTCAATAATTCAACTGTCTAAATAACAATATTACTATTGTCAAGTTCTCAGTCTAAGAAGCTTATTACAAACAGCATGCTTTGCATTTTCTGCAGTGTAATATATACAGTCAGCAGAGGTCAGAGTTCTTTGATGTTCTTTCAGTCGATGCTCCAGTGTCCTCCCAGACTGGCCACCTAGTCAAACAAGTAATATTATTCAATAATAAACTTAGATTAATAACTTCAATTAAATGTTAAAGTTCAATCCAACATAAACATACTAACATGGTGTTCCCAGTCACAAGCCAGGACGTGGTCACATCGTCAGCTTACTTTGTGAACTGTGGCTATAGCCTTCTTTAGGAAGCAAAACAGACTAATTAAATAGCCATTTATTTTGAGGCAGCAAAGTTCAGCTCAGAGGCTGCAAGAGACTTTAAAAGACTGTAGCAAAGTTAGTCTCAAACTAGAGAGTATAAGAAAATGCAGGAGTTGAATACTATGTTGGACTAATAAAACTAGGCTGCTGAAAAACACTGTAAAGGCTTTAAAAGATCTGAAATATAATATACAGAACTAAAAAAATTGCTGGCTATAGCTAAGGTGGTCGGTTATTGTTACCTTAGCTATATTATGCATTCCTCAAGAAGCTAGAAAATTCCCTTTGGCTGAAAATAGTCAACTTGGTTCCCGGGACTATTACCGCTAGCGAATTTGATCCGACCAGACCGAAAACCGCCCGGACCAAATTTCCTGTGACACCGGAATATCTGCGTTCTGGCGGAAAAAATTCGCGCAGGAACGATTTTGCTGCTACAACTTCGCCAAACTAAATTTGAGACACATTTTTTTTTGTGAGCGCCAAGAGCGGTAGCTAACTCTTGCCTAAGATTGATGGCTATGTCATCTTGTAAGTTCCTTCTGCTAGGAGTAATACTACAGTGGGGTGCCTATCAAAGGTTGGTTCTTTTAGTTGTGGCCTTTGATTAACATTTATGGGATGCATTAACCAGTTCTACAGCCAGCACAGTAGCTGAAGGATCCATTCGTTTAATTGGAGGATCCACTCCACATGAAGGCAGAGTTGAAATATATAGAGGAGGTCAGTGGGGAACAGTATGTGATGATTATTGGGATATCATGGATGCCAGAGTGGTGTGCAGACAATTAGGATATTCCATCTCAGGTTAGTTCCTATTGGAATTAATTTAACTGAAGCATATATATGATGTACTCTACTATGTTCCTTAATAATGTTTCAACATTGGATAATCAATAATGATGCACCATGAAAAGGGAAAGATGTAGTTTAAGTACCAATGGAAAATTGTTTTAACACCACAAAGTGAACAATTTGGTGAGGAAAACCACACTACAGTTAATTATTGTTCACATAAATATATTAATATTTTTGCATATTATAAGTAGCGACAACTCTTGAAATAATAGGTACCTCTTTTACTATTATGGAGAGTATAACATACACAATAATTCATGTAATGTCAATTTTTTTTAGGATGTATAATATGTTTCCATTGTAATCCATTTGGACCAGGCTCAGGTCCCATTCACATGGATGATGTGCACTGCACTGGTACAGAGAGTACTCTGTTAAGCTGTCGTCACACATCAAATCATGACTGTGCTCATTGGGAAGACGTTTCAGTACAATGCTTACCACGCAGTAGTAAGTACCCTTGATAGAGGTGAAGTACTGGACTAAGTTAATTATTATTATGTTTATTCATTCATTAACTGAAATCATAAGGTCCATGTTCACATGGAGATGTCAGATTGATGGGTATTTCACATTGAAGTGGTCGTGTGGAAATATGCAGAAATGGGGAATGGGGTACAGTATGTGATGACGGATGGAGTGACGTAGATGCCAAGGTCGTTTGCCGCCAGCTAGGATATTCCACTCAAAGTGAGTACACAGCTTACACTTTGTCAAATTATATCTTGAAATATTGTTTCTGTTTTGTTGCTTCTGTGAATTAATTTTTCTTTTGACTTGCATGATATTAGAGATTTGTGAACTGAACTATTTTTTTTATCAGTTTACAAAACAGAAGAAAAGAAATATTAGTCTCACAAACTACCATGTAGCTTACCTACAGGTCCATGGAAATTACATAACTATTCAATTTTCTTTGTCAGTTGAAACAGAGCCCAGTTATGCCCTGCCCAGTATTTCTTGTTTCTTTCCAGACTCAATTTTAGAGTATTTCCAACAAACTCACATTGTTAAAATGGTCCAGGCAGTAATTTATTCTGTGCAACAATTCAAATGATTCTAAATTTCATATTAATTAGATGCCATTGCTCATGGAAGGGCAGTATTTGGGCCTGGAAATGGTCTGATAGCCCTGGATGATGTAGCATGTACTGGCTCTGAAACTAGGCTGATTGAATGTCGGCATACACAGCGCCAAAAAGCGAAGTTTACAAATTGCAAACTAGCTCGTTAACTACTAGTTCGCGCGTAGTTACCGAGCGGGTTAACAAATTTTGGAACTCCGTTGTTGACGCCTGGAACGAACACTAGTTAACAAACCTCGCAAACTTCTCTGAAAACTCGCTGTTAACCACGCGGACAAGTCTGTAATGTTTTGGTAACCTGCATGACAAGGCTGCAACTTTTTGGCAAACTACTTTGACAAGGCTGCAACTTTTTGGCTAACTAGTTTGACAAAGGCTGCAACTTTTTGGCAACTTCTTTTTGACAAGTCTGTAACCTTTTGGCAACTTCTTTAACAAGGCTGCAACTTTTTGGCAACCAATTTGACAAGGCTGCAAACTTCTTGGCAATTGATTTAATTTCTTAGAAACATCTATGTTAACCACTTTGACAACCATATAAAAATATTAGGAAAAATCAATATGGTCATTAATATAATTTAAATACATAGTAACATTATTTAATTGTTAATGAATGATCTATAATTAAACTTTTTAATCGTTCTTTTCAAAAGATAATTCAGTCACTCCATCTACATACACAAACAACATCATTGATAAATAGACAAAATATATAATAGGCTACATTAAAACTGTGTCTTACCACTTCCATCTCCACTTTCATCACTTTGTCCTGAAAAAAAACACACAAAAAAACATAGATAATGGTGATAGCTAAAATATAGTTCAAATAAGTGAAAATACTATACTTGGCCAAACCATTTTAATATAGCAAATAAAGTTATCTTAAAACTGTTACTTAGCAAATACATTGGTGAGTTTAACTGAGGTCGAACTCTCTTTGGTGGTGTAATATAAACAATATAAACAGTAAGATTATTGGTGAACCCTGAAAGATTTTTCGTGCAGCATAGACCAACCATGGCAAATCAACTGTACTACACCCAATTCAATTGAATTGATGCCTTCTCAAATCTAACTTAACTCAGTCCATGCTTAAGCAAATTGATGGCAAACCATACTTCATGGCCACTTATCCAATTCATGGTCACTGTACTTTACCCAACTCATTGTCACTGTACTTTACCCAATTCATGGTCACTGTACTTTCCTCAATTCATGGTCACTGTACTTTCCTCAATTCATGGTCACTGTTAGGCATAGATAAATATTGCTTTTTTTTCTGCCTAAAATTCTTTCTCCAATGCTCCCAAACTTGCCCTATAATTCTTTCAAAATGTGCCTATATTTCTCATTTATTGCTTGGCCAAAATTCATGTGATACATTGTGAATTACAAAAAAGAAAGTTTTTAGCGACTGTTATATTGTAGCATAACTGAAGCTGAAACATAGTCTTCCAGTGCTCTTTCCTGAGCACTGGAAGACTGATCCAGCTGCTGCTTGTATAATTACATCATGCATTAATAGATTTTCACACATTCCACATTAAGTAATCTGCTAATTCTAAAAAAAAGTTGCCTATATTTCTAGCATATTTCTCATTGCTTCCATGTGCCTATATTTCCCAAAAAAATTCCAGCAATATTTATCTATGCCTAGTCACTGTATTTTACCCAACTCATTGTCACTGTACTTTCCTTACTTTCCTCAATTCATGGTCACTGAACTTTACCCAATTCATGGTCACTGTACTTTACCCAATTCATGGTCACTGTACTTTACCCAATTCATGGTCACTGAACTTTACCCAATTCATGGTCACTGTACTTTACCCAATTCATTATCACTGTACTTTACCCAATCCATTGTCACTGTACTTTACCCAATTCATCACTGTACTTTACCCAATTCATCACTGTACTTTACCCAATTCATTATCACTGTACTTTAACTAATTGATGGTCACTGTACTTGACGCGATTCATGGTCACTATACTATACCCAATTCATGGTCACTGTACTTAACCCAATTCATGGTCACTGTACTTTACCCAATTCATGGTCACTATACTTTACCCAATTCATTGTCACTGTGCTTTACCCAATTCATCACTGTACTTTACCCAATTCATTATCACCGTACTTTAACTAATTGATGGTCACTGTACTTGACGCGATTCATGGTCACTGTACTTTACCCACTTCATGATCCTTGTACTTTACCCAATTCATGGTCACTGTACTTTACTCAATTCATGATCCCTGTAGTTTACTCGATTCATGGTCACTGTACTTTACCCAATTCATGATTCTTGTAGTTTACCCAATTCATGGTCACTGTACTTTACTCAATTCATGGTCACTGTACTTTACCCAATTCATGGTCACTGTACTTTACCCAATTCATGGTCACTGTACTTTACCCAATTCATCACTGTACTTTACCCGATTCATTATCACCGTACTTTAACTAATTGATGGTCACTGTACTTGACGCGATTTGTAACGCCAAATCGGGTCCCACCCAAAATCGGTCCCCCGGACTGAAATTGGCTGCTAAAAACTGTCCAGGACCACAATTGGCTGCCGAATTCAGTCCGGGCGGACTAAATATGGCTGCCAGATGTGGTCCGCTTTGCCAAATTTAGTCCCACCTAGCCCGAAGGAAAAAAATCAATTGTGTGATTAACAGGAGGTGGTGAGTTATATCAGTATAGTTATATGTTTAGACTGCTCTTTAGTACTTCTTGTTGATGAGCTTACCTTTCAAATTCCCATTCTCATAAATACCTATAATAGTATATTCAATAAATGTGACAGTCTATGGGAAAAGGGGGCACTTCACTCAAACAAAAAAAATTGAGTTTTTTATGCTATTAAAACGCTACAATTTATCTCAACTTAGTTATAAAATACTGGAGGGTAAAGCCTTCCCCGTGCAGAGAAACTGGCAGTTGAACTGGGCTGTATTCAGCAAAGCAATTAAACTACAAATCGAGAAAACATAAATTTAATTTCCACTTCCGGTATAATTAATGTTTCCGTATACTTAACGGCGTACTCCGCATACGCAATTAAATCGTACAGCCGCTTTTTAACGGCGACTAACGAAGTTTGCGTAGAGTTCTTTTTAGCTTTCAGAGCGTCTCACAGCCTGTCTTGTCGGAATCCTTGGCTACTCTACTCCATGTAGTGGTAAACTTTCAACCAGAGGTAAGCTGTAGATTGCTTGCACTATTCTCAAAGCTATGCAGTTTTTTTAGCTGCTTGTTTGAAACTCCGCCCATTCCCCGTTTATTGTACTTCGAGAACGAGAGAGAATAAAAAGTAGCTTGTCTTTCCACGGCACGCTTGGGGTCTTTTAAGTTGTTTCGGCATTTGAAATTTGGCATAGACTTAGAGTAAGGGTCACTAAGACTAATTCAGCAAAAAAACAAAAATAGGAGAAAGAAAGAATTTTTCCTATGACTTACTTTTGGAGCCTATATCTCAATTTCAATTTTTAAGTGAAGTGCCCCCTTTTCCCATAGACTGTCACAAATTATAAGCTTCAAGACATCATGGTCACTGTACTCTACCCAATTCATGGTCACTGTACTCTGCCCAATTCATGGTCACTGTACTTTACTCAATTCATGGTCACTGTACTTTACTCAATTCATGGTCACTGTACTTTACCTAATTCATGGTCACTGTATTTTACCCAATTCATGGTCACCATACTTTACCCAATTCATGGTCACCGTACTCTACCCAATTCATGGTCACTGTACTCTACCCAATTCATGGTCACTGTACTTTACTCAATTCATGGTCACTGTACTTAATCCAATTCATGGTCACTATACTTTACCCAATTCATGGTCACTGTCCCAATTGATTCTTGTACTCTACCCAATTCATGGTCACTGTACTTTACCCAATTCATGGTCACTGTACTTTACCCAATTCATGATCCTTGTACTTTACCCAATTCATGATCCTTGTACTTTACCCAATTCATGGTCACTGTACTCTACCCAATTCATGGTCACTGTACTTTACCCAATTCATGGTCACTGTATTTTACCCAATTCATGGTCACTGTACTTTACCCATTTACCCAATTCATGGTCACTGTACTTTACCCAATTCATGGTCACTGTACTTTACCCAATTCATGGTCACTGTACTCTACCCAATTCATGGTCACTGTACTTTACCCAATTCATGGTCACTTCAAAGGTATATCCCTTTCACGATCTATGATAGAGCATACTCACATTTTACCACACTCTTGCTTTACCTTATCCAGTCTCACTATACCCAGTCCATACTCTCCGTTTACTCAGTCCACACTCTCCCTTTTACAGTCCATACTCTCCCTTTACACAGTCCAAACTCTCCCTATACAGTCCATACTATCCTTATACACAGTCCATACTCTCCTTATACACAGTCCATACTCTCCTTATACACAGTCCATACTCTCCTCATACACAGTCCATACTCTCCTTATACAATCCATACTCTCCTTATACACAGTCCATGCTCTCCTTATACACAGTCCATGCTCTCCTTATACACAGTCCATGCTCTCCTTATACAGTCCATACTCTCCATATACAGTCCATACTCTCCTTATACACAGTCCATACTCTCCTTATACACAGTCCATACTCTCCTTATATGCAGTCTATACTCTCCTTATACACAGTTCATGCTCTCCTTATACACAGTCCATGCTCTCCTTATACAAAGTCCATACTCTCCTTATACAGTCAATACTCTCCTTATACAGTCCATACTCTCCTTATACACAGTCCATACTTTCCTTATACACAGTCCATACTCTCCTTATACACAGTCCATACTCTCCTTATACACAGTCCATACTCTCCTTATACACAGTCCATACTCTCCCTCTACTCAGTCTATACTCCCTTTACCCAATCCATATTCTTGCTTTACCCAGTCCATCCTTTCCCTTTACCCTGTCCACTCTCGCTTTACTCAATCCATACTCTCGCTTTACTCAATCCATACTCTCGCTTTACTCAGTCCATACTATCCCTTTACCCAGTCCACACTCACCCTTTACCCAGTTCATACTCTCCTTATACAGTCCATACTCTCCCTATACACAGTCTATACTCTCCTTATACACAGTCCATACTCAACCTATACACAGTCCATACTCTCCCTATACACAGTCCCTACTCTCCCTATACACAGTCCATACTCTCCCTATACACAGTCCATACTCTCCCTCTACTCAGTCTATACTCCCTTTACCCAATCCATATTCTTGCTTTACCCAGTCCATCCTTTCCCTTTACCCTGTCCACTCTCGCTTTACTCAATCCATACTCTCGCTTTACTCAATCCATACTCT
>WLWD01002789.1_pt1 | contig 29542 bp, 13 predicted proteins | sample 6712731 | NCBI WGS metagenome assembly WLWD01 (sample SAMN12718690, study PRJNA576275) | sponge metagenome | isolation source: marine sponge | host: Mycale hentscheli | place: New Zealand: South Island, Marlborough, Capsize Point | collected 2014-11-01
GTCACCTCAGATTCCTGCCTTTAGACACACTACAACTTTGAATCCAACCAACAGCCTGGATAACACCTCTCGCATAGCCCCTCCCTCTGACCCAACCCTCCCCCTGTATATTTAAATACTAGACAGCAATTCAAGGATAAAATCACATTTCTAAGTGGACATGTAACAATGTCATTGTTTGGATTCCTATTAATGCCCACTACATGTGTGAAGCCACAGCAGTGCAAGAGCTATTCTCCGAGGAACTATTCAGTAGATAGTAATCAATAGAAACAAAAAAAAAACGAACACGACACAACCGCTAGACTTGCATCTTTACCTCATACTAACCAACATACTTGATAAACCAACACTGACATCACTTCACTCCCCCCTAGCTATCACATTTATACCTACATACTAACCAACATACTAGATAAACCAACACTGACACCACTTCACTCCCCCCTAGCTATCACATTTATACCTCATACTAACCAACATACTAGATAAACCAACACTGACACCACTTCACTCCCCCCTAGCTATCACATTTATACCTCATACTAACCAACATACTAGATAAACCAACACTGACACCACTTCACTCCCCCCTAGCTATCACATTTATACCTACATACTAACCAACATACTAGATAAACCAACATTGACACCACTTCACTCCCCCCTAGCTATCACATTTATACCTACATACTAACCAACATACTAGATAAACCAACACTGACACCACTTCACTCCCCCCTAGCTATCACATTTATACCTACATACTAACCAACATACTAGATAAACCAACATTGACACCACTTCACTCCCCCCTAGCTATCACATTTATACCTCATACTAACCAACATACTAGATAAACCAACATTGACACCACTTCACTCCCCCCTAGCTATCACATTTATACCTACAAATGAAAACAAATCACCACCTTACCACACCACTTCACACTTGACCACATAACTACGGTGATCTTCTCTAAACATTCGTTCTTAGGGGATAGAAGGAGAGGGAAAGGAAGAGCACAAGTTGCCAAGAAGCAAAGGCAGAAATGGTACCACCATTCTAATCATTATTCTATTTCTTCAAACTCCACCCCCCTCCCTCCCTCCCTCCCTCCCTCCTTAGATATTTATCAATAGTCACTCTGTGCTCAATGCCATTTTCTCACCTCCTCCTTCAGAATACTTGACCTCCTGCGGTCTTGGTCTAGAAATGAGAGGTTTCTTTTCTAGACTGTAATACCGCTGCCTACTGAAACAACACCATCTCCTGCACACACACATACACATACACACACACACACACACATACATACACACATCAACACACCAAAAACGTCTCTTCACTTGGAACCACTTCATTCATTCCCAGCAGAGAAAAAGGCAACACTTCCTCTACGACATGTAAAGCTTAACAGCTTCCCAGAATAGTTAGTGCATTGGTGTATGAGTGTGTGTGTGTGTGTGTGTGTGTGTGCATGTGTGTGTGTGTGTGTGCGAGTGTGTGATCACTTCAATCGATACAACTAATTCCAAACTGTATCTATCCAGATGAAAAGCATTAGAGCCACTGTACTGTCTCCCTCCCCATCCATAGCTACCATCAAGCAACACTAACTCACTTTGAGTAGCACACAATGCATGACACTAATGCTACGACAACGGCAGCAATAACCACACCTCCTCCCACACAGCCGACGATGATCACATTCTAAACATGACACATAAACATACATAACAACATCATACAAACAAACAAACAACACAAGCATCTGCTACTACTAAGAAGTCCTAACGTTGATTGGGTTAAGTCTAAAAAAATATATATATATATATATATTTATTGCACCTTTGATATTTTTACTTGAATATTTCCGCATCACGCGAGCGTTCTGTATTCTCCCATATTGTACGGTTTATATTGTACGCTCGTTGTAGCGCGCGCGTAGCGAGTAAAATCAATGAAAATTGTATTGTAACCGGTTGAGAAAAATTTCAAAGAAGCAATAAATCACTTATCACACTCGTCGTACAATATGGGAATGATATTTTACTCTCACGCCACATTTTCACTTTGCGTGCTCGTAAAATATTTTCCCATATTGTACTCTGACTCGTGCTATAAGTATTATATATATATATTATATATATATTTATAATATTATACTGGCTATTAAAACTGAAAAACTTTTATTATGTCAGCCGACTGAAAATATCTATAATGCTAATAAATATTAGCAGACTATTACAAATGCTAGAGAAGAAAACTAAATAGTTTGTAGCTATCATAATACAGAACATTAACTACTCCAGAACTTCATCAATACTTACTTGAGTCTTGTCAAAGAAACCTTTGGCATCTACACAACAGAATAACAGGGAAACAGAATCACAATAATAATAATAATACCAAACAGCAATTAAAAAAAAAAAGTTGGCTAAAACAGTCCTTAGGAATTAATTAAAGTAAGGATAGAGACTGTAATTCAATATAGCTCCTACCAAGTGACTCTGGTGCACAACAAGCATTAATAGTATACTTCTTTACACTGGTAATAGCACACCTTAGTACTCTAGATATTACCACTAGCTATACAAACTAAGTGATGCAGATAGCTAAGTCTCGCAACGGTTATGCACACGCATTGTTATTGTATACCTGTCATCCCCAGTTGACTTGGGGAGGATAAGCCCCGGCATAGCACTACAAGTGACGAGAAAAGCGTTAAGATTCGCAACCCCATCGACATCTTATCCCCAGCACCCAGGTTATCTCCTCCTCAGCCGCACACCGGCCAGTATCACCGTTCCTCCAATACTACTAATTTGGAAGCTAGCAATAAAACACTTAATCATGTGATTCGACGACCCGTGCCTATTCTATATTGCGTACTTCGATCTCCTTCGTAACCTAGCAGCAGATCATTTAGCTGTGCTGGGTGCATTCAATTATAAACAACTTAATGAGGTTAATTTTTGTGTAGAGTTGACGCCCACCTCCTGGAGTAGTTGGGTGTCAAGAATGGAAGGCTAAGTCTGTGCAGTAAACTTACACATTGGTGTAAGTCTCGCGTAGCCAGTCCCTTTACCAATCGCTACGCGGGTAAAGGGTCTGGTAGAGATTGACATTGAGCAGTTTGTTCTTGCTTAGTCAGCAAGTGGTTAACTGTGGTTCAATTAGTGTGGGTGTAAATTGTTAAATATTTTCAGGCGCGTGAATTGTTCCATTTTCTATTTATGATTGTTCAGATCAGTAGGCAGAGTTCGTTTTGTATCATGAAGAAATGTTTATCTGGGAAATGATGCCAGTTAAAATTTAATGGCACTGATATTGATTCTAACCTAAAGGTACCATGGCATATACATACAATGGCCCGTGCACAAAGCAACAACTGTATCTTGCTGCTAAGTGAAACTTCCAACTGCAGATATCTTAAAAAGGCTAGTCCAAGTCACTGCTTAGCATAACTAATGGCATCACCTAAAGGAAGAGTTGGCACGGCTGTTGGAGAGTTGTGCACAGAATACTACACACGCAAAAGTTTGAGCAGTCAACGTCACAGCATATTACATCACCTATTGTTTGCGGTCTCCCCAATTAGCGAGGGGAACTGAACAAACTGCTCAATGTCAGTCTACCAGACCCTTTTCCCGCGTAGCGATTGGTAAAGGGTCTAGCTACGCGAGACTAGGTAGGCAGGGCACAGGGAGAGAGAGGGAGGTTCAGGGGTTCACCTGAACCCCTCCCCCTATTAATCTGATGTTCATGGATCAATCAATCCTACTTGAAGAAACAGAATGCAGTTATTGTAATATGGCTAAACATCTAACAATATGATATATATATTATTCATTTGATACAGGAGAATATCACGAGTCTGTTGGCTTAGTATTTACGCGAGTGCCGCAGGCACGAGCGTAAATACCGCCAATCAGACGAGTGATATTCTCGGGTATCCAATGGATAATAAATTTATTAGGTACTGCTCATGCGCCAATACCTTGGTAACAAGAAATTTACCTAGGGGGACGTAATAACCCAACGTAATAACTATGAACACAGGTGATATGGAAAAATATTGCCCTAAGCCACATCCTGTTTACTTTAATGCATTTTCTATGTGGCAACAGTTATCAGGCTCTGTTCAGTACCTAATAAATATGCATATTACCTTCAAACTCTCCAAACTGAACTATTATTTACAATCAGTGGACATAGTTTGTAAACTACATCTAGAAAAGCATCTTCGTAGAAGAGAAAGTTCTAGTTTATTGATTTAATTCAAAAGGATTTGGTGTAGCTTTTGTGGAATGGGTGTGGTCTTGTAAATGGGTGTGGTTTTTACTTTTGATAATACTGAACCCCCTTTGATTCTGCCTACGTCCCTGATACATACATACACCCAACTAACAAATACAAATACTAGTGATTGCCTCTTGATAGCTTAGCACAATGCCAAGCATTCTGTAGAGTATATCTCCAATCCTTTTCTCACCTGCAGAAAAAGACATCTTTTTTCTTTTCTTCCTGTTTACATTTAAGTTAGTTTCCTTAACTAAAGTAATAATTGATGTAGCTACATATTAGGGTAGTTGGTTAGACAGTGTACAGATGTACCCACACTTTAGTAGTTGGCTGATATTTGGAGTTAAGTGTGCTTCCTTCTACACTGTAAAAATTATAGCGTGAAAACCCACCAAATTCACACCAAACTGGTGGTGTAAATGCCCCGTGTCCTTCACACTTTCCACCTAGTGTGAATGCACACTTAGCATGAAATTCACACCCAAGGGAATAGCATGGACCCTTTACCAAACATTAATTATTTCATGTGGAGGCAAAAACCAATGCTATTATTGTAAATGTACACTTTTGTGCTTGGTAAGAAAGTTAACAAAGATTTTGGTCCTCTGATTATAAGATCTGGGATTGAGGTACAGAACCTACACCAATCTCTAATAATGGTGATATATAAGTATAATAGAATCAGCATTACTGCAAGTATGAGTTCACACTGTTTATGGTGTGTACTCCCACTGAATTTGGTGCACATCGCACCATATTTTGGTGTGACTATTATTACAAGTGATTCACACTTAATTTGGTATGAACTACATACCTTTTGGTTTACAGTGTAGTTCAAAATTAAACTTGTTGTTTAGCAGTCCTTCATATAACCACCCATTGATATAATAATGTAAACATTTTATTTAAAATGTACTCTATAATCTCAGAATGGTTAAAATAATGCAGTTGGATGAAGAAGCTCTTCTTTCAGTGTGGATGTTAAAGTTATGATGGTAGATACCACATGATGCCCTATTTCTGTAGGTTGACTCAATATTTTTGACAAAATGATTGTATGTATATATATATAACACTATTACATGAGAAGTGTGATATGGCGGCAGAGATATTTCATGAGCAGGTTAATTTATTTTTATGAGCCAGAGGCCAGTGATAACAAAGCCTGAGAGTGAAATATTTTTCTATCACCTCTGAAGGAGCGTAATAAATAGTTTATTACTCTACTGCTTTTGTATCTAATGAAAATTCAATGGTAGCTACGACCTTATAATTGAAATTTAAATAAGTCTGCTTTTTTCAATTAATGTGGATCGAGATCACTTCTCATAATTATATGTAATAAAACCTGCCATTTGGCAACTAGCTCTATCACCAGTAACAATCGAGTTATGGAGCTGACAGACAAAGAGTGATGCGTTAATTAGTGCAAGTCATATCAGAGAATTATAATTTTTGGATGTAGATCAGTGTGAGCATTTCATTTATAATTTTTAGCTAGTTGTGTGATTTACTAGGCAATAGAAATTTATTAATAGCTATATGAGTTAGCCAGTTCATAGCTATCATCAGTTTCACTTATAGGAAGGGGGGAAGGCAGTGTGTATGTACTTTACAAGCAACGATCACAATCATTCACAATGTCACAGAATTTATAACTGCACATTAAGACTGCTAAATCCAACTATAAAAGCAAAGCTCAGCATCATTATGAATTACTAAGATAACCTACAAGCTACTTGGATGGCTACTTCCATCAATAAGTTGAACTATTCCTGACAGCTGCCTTCATGAAACAAAACTTTCCACAAATGAACAATTTATTATTATTATTATAATGAAAATGTTCCTTGAAAGCAAATAAATGAATAGATTAATGAAATAAATAAATACACTACAGCATAGCAGTGAAGATATCTAGCATGGAATAAACCACTTGTTACACTTTTCAAAGTGATATGGAAGATATTTCACTCTCAGGCTTTATTTTCACTGCCTATTGCTGTGAAAATAAATTAGCCTGCTCCGGCCGAAATATTTAGCCATATCACACTCTGAGTCATTCAAATAAATGAAGTTATTGCTTAATTAAAGTGGAGGGATCATAATTAAGTATAGTTCCAAGATTCAGTCATTCTTGGCTGAATAATTATAATAATAGCAAAGTTAGATGTGTTCTCTCTCTTTCACGGGCTTTTTTAAACAATAGCTATATAGAATTAAAAATATTTGGTCTCCACCAGGAATCGAACCCAAGACCGCTTCTGCTATGCTACAGTCTCACTCTCAACAGACAATGGGTTCGATTCCTGTTGGCGACCAAATATTTTTAATTCTGTATTGTTAAAAAAAAGCCTGTGAAAGAGAGAGAATGCATCTAACGAGTAAAAGAAGGCTGAGAAAAAAATTGTGAATAGCAAAGTTTTCTCTTTTTAACATTGTTAATTATAACTTAACCCGACGTTTCGACTTCTTGCCAGAAGTCTGGACTTCGGGCAAGAAGTCGAAACGTCGGGTAAAGTTATAATATTGGCCGTTAAAAAGAGAAAAAATTGCTATTATAGTTCCAAGATGTATTGAATTACATTATGCCGAGGTAGCAGGGCTAACTTACACTTTACACTTCTCTTTTTTTGCAGTAGCTAGAATAAATCAAACCTTTGAAAAGTGATCTCAAACCAAGCTGATGAAGATAGTTTATATACACTCATTACAGGCCCGGAGCAAGCACATTTTTAGTGGTAAGGCCAAAGATGATACACCCCTAATAATTATTATTTTCATTGTATTTTTATTTAGCTGCTGGTGCCCAGTATTGTGCTGATCCAGGGGCAGACTGTTTTGTATGAGACCCTAACATTCATTGCTTTACTTCATGAAATATTGATTATTTTAGCAATAATAATTTAGTGAATTAGAAAAAAATTTATGATTTAAATCAAAATTTGCCAAAGATTCTGATACGATGTTCTGAGTCTGCAACAGTCATTAACAACTTCTTCAAGATTTAAAGCATCAGTGAGCTCTTTGTGGACATGTAGGACCATCAGATTGTTCAGCCGCTGCTGCCCCATGGTACTTCAAAGATACGTCTTCACACGACGCAAAGCACTAAAGGATCTTTCTGAACTGGCATTTGTAGCTGGCATGACCATAATAAGTTGAACAACGCGACTCACTTGACTCAACAAGCTTCTCTGGGAACCAGAAAGTCCTTGAAAGTTAGCTACCTTAAGGTATTATTTTACTTACCAAAGAAAGCTATGCAAAGGATGCAAGCATCTTGTGTTTTTTGAAGCCTTCAACACAAGTGTGGCAGAACAGGCAGTCTCTGGCAGCATCATAATGCAAATATGGCCACCGCTTAAACCAAGGAGCCTGACATGAACGCCACACTATCTGCTTCTTGCCGAATGACTTGGGGAAAACAAAATTATCTGCTGGGTGGTTAGGGGCTGGTGGAAGATCCGGAAGAGTAAAACGAGAACTGGTAGTACCAGTACTACCTGTAGAAGTATAACTAGAAGAAGCCATATTGCAAGCTCAGTGGATAACAGCTGCAAGATTTCCGAGCATGCGCTTAGCTAATTCATTTAATTTTTTTTTAATGACTCGGGAGTGCTACGGCCAAAACCGTAGCAACCGTAGCGGTTGCGCCGGCCTTGCATTAGCAACCTCAGCAGAACACCCTGTACCTAATTTCTATCAACCCGAGTTAGTTAATACGTCGCTCATCTCGTGGTTGTAGGACTCTGGCGAGAGAATAATGGATCACACCGACGACGAGGACGACGAAAGCGACGAGGAAGAACTAGAAAGTAATGTGGGACAAGAAGAAAGCTTAGAAAATGATCAAGAAGAAAGCTTAGAAAATGATCAAGAAGACCGTGGAGGAGAAGAACAAGTAGTGGTTGAAACCCCAGTGGACATTTTGGTTGTCAAGTTTGGCTGGTGTTCGATATTCCTTGCTATATTTATAAGTATCTGGTACATATTTTGCTTGCAGTGGAGGCAGTTACAACTGGAAGAGGTGAGTAATAGTGTCTCACTAAGTAGTGGTGGTAAACCACTATCAGATGTGGACCACTGGCTAGCTCTGTTCAGACTGTCATGTTTTACATAACACTCAATAGACTATCTCAAATACGTGACACTGCTATGGACTGTCTAATATCCAAGGAAGCATTGATTAGGTGTGTCAGATGTAGCTATAACCAATGGGCGTGAAATAAGATCTACTGTTGTAAGAAAAGTTTTGTAAATATATGGTATTCAGTGTTTCAGGTGCAGCCCCTCCCACTGTCTAAACATGAGAGAGATGATATAGACAGTCAATATAAGCTAATATGATGAATTATAAAGTGAAATTTGGAAGTGACACACCCCCGCGAGATGCTGTTTATTTCATTTTTATTTGATGGTATTCATAAATTTATCAGTAAATGATATTTATAGCAATATGCTATGCATGGTAAACATTGTCTAATGTAGCTGCTGTAGAGTGCCTTGTCTCTAGTTCCCTAGCAACTAGTTATACCGTATTTATTAGTTGAAGGAAATTTAATGCCAATATTTACGAATTGAACTCTGAAGATATTTCAACTTGGTCAGATAAATTAATGAATGTGCTTGAGCACAAATTGCGAGCGAGCCTAAAACTACACTATTGATTTTAACTTCTAACACTTAAGCTACTAAAAAAAGTTGAGTTTTTAAATTACGTATATAGAGTAAAGGGGATTCAATGCCATTAGTAACCGCTCCCCCAAACTTTTAATAAGCAGCAAAGAACAAGTCACATTATTTAAATGTTTTCTTTGTGATATTCTTTAGTTAAGTAATAGCTCTAACACACAATACTTTCAAACAACTGGACATACCTACACAAGACTTACCTTCGTGGTAGTCTAGTGGACAATGAATTTTAAAGTAAATACTATTGCGTAGGGCTTGTCATTTTATGTGTGTTTCATAAGGAAGGAATAAGAAGTAATGGAGAGGTACTGATGTCATTAAACTAAACTTCCTTTGTAACTTGTGCAGTTTTGTTAGAGTGCAGTCATGAATTATGTTACATCCATATATTGAGTGCTAGGTTGAAAGGTCAGAGTCAGAGTGATGTGTACCTTTCATTACAGAGTTACATTAGTTCCAGTAATGTACGTTGTTTAGTTATGGTAACATGGTTTCAATTGAGAAGTAGAATTATGAATAAATTTAAAAAAACAATAACAAGTCAAAACCAACTCAATTATTTCTCTCGTGACATTCTCTTGAGACTCATAAGTGTGTGCAGTTACCACATGTTCATGGGTAGTCTTCTATCATTTGTTCTTTAAATGATAGTTGTCCCAGTGGCCATTGTTTATTACAATGCACTGGTTACTACGGTGAGGATGAAAGATAATATTCCCCGTAATAATATTCTGCAAGTACAAACATAGTAAGAGACCAGTTTGAGTGTGTGTGTGTGTGTGTGTGTATGCGCACAAATTGTTTTCACCAGTTATGCTATGTTGAATGGTCCATGGTGTGTCCTTTCATTTCAGAGTTACACTAGTTCTGGTAAGTACATTGTTTTTGTTCCTGGATTAGTGTGACCGTATGGCAGAGCTACAGGCCCACAATGATGGAGAGTGATCCAACAAACTCAATTCAATTATGAAGTTTAGCAGTAAGCATGATCAGCAAGAAATAAGCTTTTAACAAATACTTTAAAATTAAGAAATGTAATATAATTAAGTGTTCAAAAGTTAACCCAATCAATCATCATTTTCTATGGTAGCGTCATGCTATGTGTGCAGATCAGAGACAGACACATGAGGTAGGAATCTTGGGAACAGAATGTCTACATATATTTCAGCCTCAGAGCCCAAGAATATTGAAACAGCAGGAATAGCGCGTGAATCTTTCGCTAATTTACAAGAAACAAAGAGACACACAAACTTATTCTTGTAAATGTTCAAACATTGGACTTGAGAACTGCAGCCTCAAAGTCACTCAACATTTCCTTAGTTTGTTTCTTTTGCTCACTAACTAATCAAGGAGATAGTTGCCAATGTGTATGATGTGTACATGCAATAGCTATAGTAATTAAAACATTCTAGTATATATTATACATAGTGATTCAACAGCTGGACTAACTATGTAAATGTGCAGAGTTCAATAGGTGCTCTAGTTTTACCCATTGCAATAATTTCATATATATATATAGAGAGAGAGAGAGAACTGTGTTACTATTTTTAGAAAATCTCATTTTCAATAATTGTATTATGATAGACTGGTGCCATATCTGAGGGTCCTTGTACTTCATTGTGGCATTATGGTAGAGGAATCATTCTCATTAGTAGCGCGTGCATTGTATGGCTCTCTGTTTTCGCTTGGTATATGACACCTGAGGAGAAAACAGATTTGGAGAAGAGAACACGGCAGAGAATCAAGGAAGAAGTAAAGGATAAAGGTAATCAAAGTGTTTATTTGTGCACACTCCATTATAATATTAATGTTATAAATTGATCAATGTGTGAGTGTGAGTGTGTGTGACTTGCACAGAATGTGAGAAACTCTAGAAGAAGTTTATGTAATTTTGTTCTTTTCAGAAGTACTTCTAAATGCATGCACTTCGTTAAGTAAGAAAATGTTTAGTGTCTGTGTTTGTGACATCCTTGTGTAGGTGAAGCTGCTGTGGCAATGTCACGAGTGCTACACGGGAAACCTATTTCACCTTCACCGTCTCCTCCTTCTAGAGTACCAAAGGAAGAGGTCAAGCAGAAAGCCCAGACAAAGATCCAGGTAAAATCCCAAACAAATGTCCAGCCTAAACCACAGGTAAATGTCACAAGTAAGACCCAAGAGAAAGTGAGGAGAGATAAAGAAGACTTAATAAAGAGCAAAGATTCCAAGGATGAAGATTTAAATAGAAATTCTGATGATGAAAATGAAAGAAGTGATTTGGAAGAAAACAGAAATTATGAAGAATATAGTAGTGACTCAGAAGATGAGATAGTCAACCAGAAGCCTATTGAGATCCTAGAAATAGGTGAGAAATTATTTCTAAGCTAACTCCTACTATTAGATGAAATTGCACTATTGACATAATTGCACTATTGACATGGCTACACTAGTCTTCAGTTGCTATAACATAATGGTTGATATGGTTATTATTTCATTGCTTCCGAAATGTCATTTGTTTGTGTAGGAAGTCGCCTCCAGAAATATTGGACAGTGGGAGATGACAAGGTCACTATCACTTGCTCAGTGAGTTGAGTGAAAGGAGAGAGAGAGAGAGAGAGAGAGTGAGCTAGTAGTAATGTATGTAGCATTGTTATAATTATTATAGTAATTACTCACCACACGGCGGCACTTGATGTGATAAGTTTAAGGGCTTTCTTTCTCCTTTATCGTGTCCCTGTCTCTTTCTGCTAGTGAGGTGAGCTCTTCTGCTCTTCTGTTACTCTTTACTTTTATCCACTCACATGTGGATTGAGAACACTTTACCAAGTGATTGGTCTCCCTTCCTTCCCTAGTTATGGAGTTAGAATGCTGTATCTATTGCTGTCCTTCCCTGGTCTGGCTGGTCAACTCACACCATAAGTCAGTCTTCTGTTTCATAATTCATATGCTGGATTTTATATAAAATCAAAATAAAGCCATTACAGAGTCTTCAGCCTAGTTCACGTTAGGTGCAAACCCTCAGCTACACTGTTCACTTGTTAGATATTACACAATCACTTCTCAGACAAAAGAATGTATTTGGCATACATACACACAATCAGGTATCAATAGATCCTTGTGTAGCTCATTGATGAAAATGGCAGATGTAAATATGTCTCCAGAAAAGACAAGCTATGTAGAATATTTAACATGTACACTCACTGGTAGTTCCACCGCAAAGCTTCAATTTCAGCACTCACTAAAGTTTGCAGCATAAAGCAAAACTACCACAAACAGCAAGAAATTATTTGCTCATGTGATGATGTGTTGCTAGGGGGTGTTACCCACAGTGCTGAAGCTTATGACTACATGGCCAAAAATGTTGTTGTTTTTTAAAGAAAACTAAATTGAAACAAACTCTTCTACCACAAAAAGAACTTAAATTGTCCGGTACAGTGTTTTGATGCTGCTTTCAAAGCTTGGGAGGTCACCGTCTTTGAAATCCCACGGTTAGTGACAGAATAACCAACTGATAAAGTGATTTACAACACTATCCTTACGTGCTGATGTGATTTTTATATGTTAAATTTAGCTCATGAATTATTCATGAATAGTAACACTATAGATACTATAACTAGGAATGCATTGCCCAAACTCCAGTATTGTCTATTAAATTATACCACGCATTCATAATTCTCAGCAACAATGTCTGCGCCCGCTGCAAACAGTGTGGGTTATACAAAAACGTGTGGGGTATGTCACTACATGTTTTATAAACAATATTCTTTTGACTGCAATTCCCACAATTTACAAGTGACATAATTTGGTTCATATGTACATTTTGCCAAATGTTAAATATAATATTACATGTATGTATGTGTGTGCATGTTCAATGATGATTTCTTGCAGGCTAAAATGTCCACTTTGTGTAAGTTGACGGAATCTGGTTTTCAAGCAGTGTCTAATTTCTTGTCGAGTCTGAGTCACCTCTGTGTCCAGAAGATCCACTCCGTGCAGTGCGTGCAGTCCGGTACCAGCAGTCAAGTGGTCATCGCCCAGCAATTCTGGAGGCGTGGCTCGCTTAGGGATCTTATACACAGAGTGGTAAGGAATATTTCCTGGAAATTATATTCACAGTAGTTATAACCTGTTTCTAGATTGCTATGGTTTGTGCTTTTTTTTTCAGGCCTAAATCAATGAATGTGGTATTAAGAGAGTCATTGCTGTTATAAACAAGGATATTATTTTGCAAATATCAATTTATAGATTTTAATTAATGCAGGATGATCCGATGTTTGACTGGGATAACAAGTACAAGTTTGATTCTGGGAAGCCACTCCCCCTCCAACAAATGCGAGTCTTTGGCAGTCAGATATTGGAGGTAATCAGTCAATCCTTAAGGCGTCTGTTGGTCTCAACAATTCATTACTAAATCTAATACTTGTGATATTAAGATAAGAACACTGTAAAAGTAGAGTTAAAATCTAGCTACTATGGCAATAGTTGATTACTGTAGTAGGAAACTCTTGGTTGGTTTACAGTTCAAATGAATATATTATTAATTTTAAGACACCCTGTTTTACCTAACGTATTAGTCTGGGCTTTTGAACTCTCTCCATCTCATCTTCTCTAGGTGTAGCCTCTGTGTTACTCTGTCTCTCTTGTCTAACCATCTCATCTTCTCTAGGTGTAGCCTCTGTGTTATTCTGTCTCTCTTTTCTAACCATCTCATCTTCTCTAGGTGTAGCCTCGTGTGTTATTCTGTTTCTCTTTTCTAACCATCTCATCTTCTCTAGGTGTAGCCTCGTGTGTTATTCTGTTTCTCTTTTCTAACCATCTCATCTTCTCTAGGTGTAGCCTCTGTGTTATTCTGTCTCTCTTTTCTAACCATCTCATCTTCTCTAGGTGTAGCCTCGTGTGTTATTCTGTTTCTCTTTTCTAACCATCTTATCTTCTCTAGGTGTAGCCTCTGTGTTATTCTGTCTCTCTTTTCTAACCATCTCATCTTCTCTAGGTGTAGCCTCTGTGTTATTCTGTTTCTCTTTTCTAACCATCTCATCTTCTCTAGGTGTAGCCTCGTGTGTTATTCTGTTTCTCTTTTCTAACCATCTCATCTTCTCTAGGTGTAGCCTCTGTGTTATTCTGTCTCTCTTTTCTAACCATCTCATCTTCTCTAGGTGTAGCCTCTGTGTTATTCTGTCTCTCTTTTCTAACCATCTCATCTTCTCTAGGTGTAGCCTCTGTGTTATTCTGTTTCTCTTTTCTAACCATCTCATCTTCTCTAGGTGTAGCCTCGTGTGTTATTCTGTCTCTCTTTTCTAACCATCTCATCTTCTCTAGGTGTAGCCTCTGTGTTATTCTGTCTCCCTTGTCTAACCATCTCATCTTCTCTAGGTGTAGCCTCGTGTGTTATTCTGTCTCTCTTTTCTAACCATCTCATCTTCTCTAGGTGTAGCCTCTGTGTTATTCTGTCTCTCTTTTCTAACCATCTCATCTTCTCTAGGTGTAGCCTCTGTGTTATTCTTCTCTCTTTTCTAACCACTCATCTTCTCTAGGTGTAGCCTCGTGTGTTATTCTGTTCTCTTTTCTAACCATCTCATCTTCTCTAGGTGTAGCCTCTGTGTTATTCTGTCTCTCTTTTCTAACCATCTCATCTTCTCTAGGTGTAGCCTCTGTGTTATTCTGTTTCTCTTTTCTAACCATCTCATCTTCTCTAGGTGTAGCCTCGTGTGTTATTCTGTCTCTCTTTTCTAACCATCTCATCTTCTCTAGGTGTAGCCTCTGTGTTTTCTGTCTCTCTTTTCTAACCATCTCATCTTCTCTAGGTGTAGCCTCGTGTGTTATTCTGTCTCTTGTCTAACCATCTCATCTTCTCTAGGTGTAGCCTCGTGTGTTATTCTGTTTCTCTTTTCTAACCATCTCATCTTCTCTAGGTGTAGCCTCTGTGTTATTCTGTCTCTCTTTTCTAACCATCTCATCTTCTCTAGGTGTAGCCTCGTGTGTTATTCTGTCTCTCTTTTCTAACCATCTCATCTTCTCTAGGTGTAGCCTCTGTGTTATTCTGTCTCCCTTGTCTAACCATCTCATCTTCTCTAGGTGTAGCCTCGTGTGTTATTCTGTTTCTCTTTTCTAACCATCTCATCTTCTCTAGGTGTAGCCTCGTGTGTTATTCTGTCTCTCTTTTCTAACCATCTCATCTTCTCTAGGTGTAGCCTCTGTGTTATTCTGTCTCTCTTTTCTAACCATCTCATCTTCTCTAGGTGTAGCCTCTGTGTTATTCTGTCTCTCTTTTCTAACCATCTCATCTTCTCTAGGTGTAGCCTCGTGTGTTATTCTGTCTCTCTTGTCTAACCATCTCATCTTCTCTAGGTGTAGCCTCGTGTGTTATTCTGTGTACGTGACACTCAAATAGCTACCAAACTAGAAATGATTAGCTACTCTATTAAATAAGAATGCAATAATATAATTTATGCAACCTTATTCCTCCTAAAAAAATTTAAATAGTGACTTCTATGCCTGCATAACATTTAGCACATAGTGTATAATACACAAACATAAAAATGTTGTGTTATATACAAGCCTCAGGACAGACATTATTATTCCGCATTGGACACAGACAGAGAAACTCTTATAGGAGTCTGATACTATTGAAAGAATTTTTGTTTACTTTGTGTCTAGTTAGATAGTTAGAGAATCTGCTTCTGGAGTTTTAAGAGGCTGGTGTATGTAGACCTCTTCAAAGGTAAATGCTTTTTTTTTATAAAAAAAATAATAATAATAACTGACATCACAACTGAAAAATTGAAATGCCAACAATGACCCATAATAAATACATTTTACAATGCTCATTAGTTAGCAATTATAATTAACAGTTGGTCTGTTAATGCCAAACCATACACCCAATGGTCTGTTAATGCCAAACCATACACCCGATGGTCTGTTAATGCCAAACCATACACCCGATGGTCTGTTAATGCCAAACCATACACCCAATGGTCTGTTAATACCAAACCATACACCCGATGGTCTGTTAATACCAAACCATACACCCGATGGTCTGTTAATGCCAAACCATACACCCGATGGTCTGTTAATGCCAAACCATACACCCGATGGTCTGTTAATGCCAAACCATACACCCGATGGTCTGTTAATGCCAAACCATACACCCAATGGTCTGTTAGTGCCAAACCATACACCCGATGGTCTGTTAATGCCAAACCATACACCCAATGGTCTGTTAGTGCCAAACCATGCACCCAATGGTCTGTTAATGCCAAACCATACACCCGATGGTCTGTTAATGCCAAACCATACACCCGATGGTCTGTTAATGCCAAACCATACACCCGATGGTCTGTTAATGCCAAACCATACACCCGATGGTCTGTTAATGCCAAACCATACACCCGATGGTCTGTTAATGCCAAACCATACACCCGATGGCTGTTAATGCCAAACCATACACCCGATGGTCTGTTAATGCCAAACCATACACCCGATGGTCTGTTAATGCCAAACCATACACCCGATGGTCTGTTAATGCCAAACCATACACCCGATGGTCTGTTAATGCCAAACCATACACCCGATGGTCTGTTAATGCCAAACCATACACCCGATGGTCTGTTAATGCCAAACCATACACCCGATGGTCTGTTAATGCCAAACCATACACCCAATGGTCTGTTAGTGCCAAACCATGCACCCAATGGTCTGTTAATGCCAAACCATACACCCGATGGCCTGTTAATGCCAAACCATACACCCGATGGTCTGTTAATGCCAAACCATACACCCGATGGTCTGTTAGTGCCAAACCATGCACCCAATGGTCTGTTAATGCCAAACCATACACCCGATGGTCTGAATGCCAAACCAAACACCCGATGGGTAGTTAATGCCAAACCATACACCCGATGGTCTGAATGCCAAACCATACACCCGATGGTCTGTTAATGCCAAACCATACACCCGATGGTCTGTTAATGCCAAACCATACACCCGATGGTCTGTTAGATTTGTATTGTTACTTTTCAATCTCCTCATTCTTCCCTTTTATCTTTCTCCTGCACTTCCTAGTCCTTACTACTTTCACTCAGAGCCAAGCCCACAACTAGTAAATTCTGTTTCTGCAGGGCATGCTGTATCTCTACCAGCAGAAGTTTGATGGTCAGACGTTTGAAGGTCATCCATTGTGTCCTCTGATGCAAGTTCAGGCTGGCAACATCTTCATAGTGGATGATGGGCAGTGTGTGTTGGGAGGCTATGAGAACACTCTACTAGGATATAGAACAGCTCTGTATGCCACTCTGGCACACAACAGATTACTGGAGTACTCAGACGTCATCATGTTTGGTGAGATACTCCTCTACTGTACAAGCTATAGCCAGGCTTTCCCCTTCTACACATACCTAGGCCTGCCATTAGCAAGTTCTCAATACTGCAGATAGTGTCTTAGTTTAGTGCAGTAGTTATTGTATTTCATAAACTGTTGATGCTTTGGTTTCACTGGAAGAAATGGAGTCCCTTGTATGCCATGAAGTAATAAGAATTGTGTGACAACAAATGTCCAGCAACAATTGGAAAATTAATAAGGTCATTACAGGGCCAGTTATATCTCAAAGGTAATGAGTTAAAGTTAGCCATCACTCTTAGTGTATTTGCAGTTAGTAATTTATCCTATCCATTCAATACCATCATACCTCATCACTTCTCTAATAATCTCTTTATTGCTTTGAACTCGACATTCACTTACTAACTATTGAACTAACTACTGAAGGCTGTTCAAACATTCTGTGAATGGGCGAAACAAGATAATGGCCTACTGTTTTTAGGATCCCTCAGGCCCTAAGTAGTGCCCTCACTGCACTCGGGATGTAAAAGCCTAAAACCTCCAAGACCCTAAAAATGGTCTCGGAAGCGGCGCCTAACTATTATATAGTTTGTCAAGTTCATCTGAAATCTGTTTCACAGTCTCACAGTCATGACTTGACCATATGATGTAGATAAACTGTTTTTTGCAACTCGACAAAATTCCTCCCCTCCCCCCCTAGCGAAAAATCCTATATGAATTCCTGGGCATGGTACTTACTTTAACCTTATAAAGGGTTACAGTACACCTGATACTGTGTAATGATAAACCAAAGACTTCAGGTTGGAGCTGAAACCATATTTATATGGCTCAAAATGAAAGTTACCGAATGTTTGGGTTGTCTATGAATATAATTTTAAGCCATAGAAGTAGAGGTTCCTTATCAGAAAAGTGTATCGTGCTCTATTTAGAGTATCTATATGTTTCAATGGTGTAGGTCATGTGATGTATGAAATGTGTACTGGACGAGTACTTAATTGTGTCACGCCAACAGAAGAAGACTATGGTAAAATAGAGGATGAAAAATGTCGCGATGTTGTGAAATATATTTTCAAAACAAAACGTGGTCATTTTCGTCACAGCATTAAAGCAGTAAGCAATTGTTACAATATTAAGTAAACTAGTACATACTTTGATATAATGTTTAATTATCTTTATCTGATTTCAAAGTAAATGAAAATATAATATTAATTGTGATATAATTGTGTTTGTCAATTACTTCATGCTTTCATTTTGGCCACACAAGCTAATGAATAGTTCCTGTGCAGTTTGCTAAGTAAAATAAGATAGAAGAACTATGGTACAAATACGGTTTATACATCATGTGAAGTGTGGTGTGCTTATGTGCTAGCTATTTCGTACTTGTGTAATCAAATCAGCCCTATTTGTTTAGGTTTTTCTAAATTTCCTGCTTGTATTTGAGCGTAATGTTTCATTTATTTTGAAGTTAGGTTTCTTAAGAGTCCGTACTAACCATCTGCGATTTTGACACAGACCCCCTTTATTTGACTATGTGTGAAAATATTTCACTTGGCTATATAGCTAGTGTGTTACACTGGGCATGTGTGGAGTGCACTCAACCATCACATGACTGGCATCTTCTGACACATCTGTCGGGTCTTGCTTATTCCACAGTTGTTCTAACCTAATGGAAAGTTTTACCCACCAGCAAGCTTACTTTTACTCGCATATTATGGATCTTCTCAGCAGACAATGTGTTGTGCTAATTTTTAAGTGGTGAAACCATTAAGTTATTAAGTACTCTAGCTTTTAGTAAGTAAGAACTGCATCTTTCATATTTCATACTACTTTTAAAACCTGCTACTTTAATTTTGTTCTATTTTTGTGTGATACATTTTTTGCAGATAAAGAATATCGAGTTTTTCTTCGGCAGTGGCAATATTTATAAAAAAATTAGCAGAAGAGCTCGTACGTTTAGTATCCATACTAAACATAAGGTCTTACAAGCTTTTGATATTCAACGCCATAATCTTCAATCTGCTTGGGTGGTAGTGAGAAGGAAAAAATGGTCAAGGCAAAGGTCTCTGTCAGCTTCTAGAAGTACAGATTACAAAGATGTAGTGGAATCTAAACCGTTCATTTCACAATGCGAAAATAAAGCAGACAAGAAAAGTAGTAAAAGAACAAAATCACTCGACAGAATAGTTGATACAGAATCATTGGCTGGTACTCAATCTGGTTCTGGTAAAAAGAAAGATAGGAGGAAAAGGTCGATATCCGCAAATGGTCGGTTATCTCGTGATAATGCCAACAAACCTGGGAAAAAAGGAAAGAGAAAACGATCCCAGTCAGCAGAGAATAGGGTATCTCGTGTTGATGCTGCTAAGACTAGTAGTAAGGAAAGAAGAGAACGATCCCAGTCTGTAGATGAAAGATTATTCCGTACCGATGCTAAGGAACTGAAGACCAAAGGAAGAAGGGAACGATCCCAGTCTGAAGATGATAGATTATCTCGTACGAGTTCTGATAAACCGAAGACCAAAGGAAGAAGAGAGCGGTCCCAGTCTGTGGATGGCAGATTATCCCGAGATAATGCTGATTAATGCAAACATTCATGAAGACTTTTTTCTTTACTTATTCTTCTTCTGAGTTTGCTTATGATATTAAAACTTTCATGCAACATCTAAAGAGGTCAGTCAATTCTGTACGCCAGTGTGTTTGCACTTCTTAGTATTAATTTATTCATGTGTGTTATTTTTATGGATTTAAGTGTTGCATGCTTGTCTGTATGGTTGTTTATCCTATTGCATTGTGAACATAATCTGAAACATCCAATTTTGTTGATTTTACCCTGGTAGATTAATTCATGCATTCAATATTATTTGTATCGACCGAATGTTTCCATATGCTGTAGAGTTTGCTGATGTGGTGTTTGTTTATATTGTAGTTTAATTGTCCATCACACTTCACAATACCATGAGACCTTGGGGTTCCATGGGATGTTCTCTTGCCAATGCATGTGTGTCCCACTGTTCATCCCATCCCACAATACCATGAGACCTTGGGGTTCCATGGGATGTCCTCTTGCCAATGCATGTGTGTCCCACTGTTCATCCCATCCCACAATACCATGAGACCTTGGGGTTCCATGGGATGTCCTCTTACCAATGCATGTGTGTCCCACTGTTCATCCCATCCCACAATACCATGAGACCTTGGGGTTCCATGGGATGTCCTCTTACCAATGCATGTGTGTCCCACTGTTCATCCCACCTCACAATACCATGAGACCTTGGGTTTCCATGGGATGTCCTCTTGCCAATGCATGTGTGTCCCACTGTTCATCCCACCTCACAATACCATGAGACCTTGGGATTCCATGGGATGTCCTCTTGCCAATGCATGTGTGTCCCACTGTTCATCTCACCTCACAATACCATGAGACCTTGGGGTTCCATGGGATGTCCTCTTACCAATGCATGTGTGTCCCACTGTTCATCCCATCCCACATGGGACAGTGTACTTATTTGGAAAATATCGTTACAGTGAACACTTAGAGACAAACAAAATATTTACTTGAAATCTGTCACGGACCAATGAGACTGTGTGATTGGATGGACATGAAGACATGCATATATCAGTAAGAGGAACAGGAGGACATCCCATGGAGTCCCATGGGATGGCATGGACAATTTACGACATTTCTGGACAGCACTCTTCTTTCTATATTCAGCATGAGAAATAGTAGCACTATCTTTAGTTAGCTGTACACTACCCCATTTCTATTAGCAGGTTATTCTGTATGAAAAGCAAGCTGATTATGAGCTCCATAGCTTTAGACTTCACGATGATTGTCCCACCCACAAATGGTAGATATAAACGCTGTCTTCATAAAAGGAGTTAAACAGGCCAGAGACGCTCACCGGTATACTGTATGTGAACCTCCACTTCCAGCACTCTGTTGACTTCCCCATACATAAGCAAAACTACCTTGGACAGCAAGCATTGTGTTTGCCCACGTGATTACAACGTGCTGATAAGGGGCGTTACCCACAAAAGCTGGTATATAAACGGAGCTGATAGCTTCGCATTTTCTCAAAATCAGCCCTAAATATAAAAAAAGTAGTACAATAAAAGGTCTTAAATTGTCGTTCTGAGTAAGTTCATACCTAAATCAACAGTTCAGAGTGTGGCAGACAGACAGACATGCGTGCTGAGGGTTAATTAATATATTAGTATAGAATAGGTATGTATATCACCACATACTGAGTGATTGGTTAATTATTATATTAGTATAGAATAGGTATGTATATCACCACATACTGAGTGGTTGGTTAATTATTATATTAGTATAGAATAGGTATGTATATCACCACATACTGAGTGGTTGGTTAATTATTATATTAGTATAGAATAGGTATGTATATCACCACATACTGAGTGGTTGGTTATTTTGGTTTATTTAGATCCCAAGAGAATTGGTAGCACAGAGGTGATCCATTGAAGTTTGAAGATGAGTATTGACTTACTTTGAGTGGTGATTGGATCTCTCACTTTATTCACTGCACTCACTACTTACTATTGTTTTTTTTTTCGTTTTTTCTTTTCTTTTTCTTTTTAATTTTTTTTTTTTTTTTTTTTTGTTGTTGTTGTTGTTTGTTTGTTTTTTCTTTGTTGTTGTTTTTTTGGTTTTTTTTTTTTGGGGGGGGGTTTAGTTATTGTTGTTGTTTGTTTGTTTTTTCTTTGTTTTTTGTTTTTTTGTTTTTTTGCAAAAAAATAAATAAAAGTCCTTGTACCTATCCATTTCCTTCCTCCCCTCCTTTGAATTTGTATAGCTAATTGAGATGCTTTTTTCCTTCTATTCTTCCAATTGTATGTTGAACGTATATTAGCTACCTATCTTTATGTAGAAATTAAATGTAAAGTAAATATATTCAATAAGAACTAACAATTGAATTCTCATTTTATTTTAGTAATGAAATGATTTGAATTAGCTAGCTTGCTATTTGAATATAGTAGCTAGCTTGCTATTTGCTGTACAAGAACTTGCTAGTTGTGCTTTACAAGTGCAAGTCTTGAGTCACCCTGGCAGCACAATGATGATACACTCACTCACTAACATCAATATTTAAGAGTCACACAGAGTAGACACTAGCTATTTTTATTCTCAAATACAAGAGTGACTAAATGGTGGCTTCATTTAGATCTGCTGGAAGCTAGTATAATATATGTAATAGTTAAACCATGGGTTTGAGGGACTATCGCTGAGAACTGTCCTGAGGGTGTTTATCTAGCGATAATTCTGAGAGTTGCCATGTTTAACTATTTTATACCATATTTACCTTTTTGAACAGAGTAAACATCAAATAAAAAGAGCAGATATCTGTTGTTTTGAGGGGGGAAATATGTCCAGTTAATGCAATGAGGATCTTTCCAAGACACTGACAACAAAGATAAGTGCATTTTGTTCCCTTTCCGCCGCCTTCTAACAAAAACACAGTAGTGATTAAGTGATGATATGCAGTGAGGTTCACAAGACTTTATTACTCCAACAACTAGTTCTCTGTGCTTAGCTTACACTCTCCTCTGGCTCTGTGAAAATAAATTAGCCTGCTCCTGAAATATTACACCATATTACACTCTGGCTCATGTAATATATAACTATATATCTATAAGTAATAATGGATAACAATTATACATAAACTTTATAGTTAGCAAACACTCACTAGATTAATTAATGACAATAATAAAAATGCACTCTCAAAAGGTCAAGAATAGTCATCTACTGCACACAACACATCCTAGTTCTTTGTAGTTGTTATATGGAGGACAGCCGAGGTTGCAGTCTGCTTCAACATTGTACAGATGTCCTCCATTAGCATGATGCTGGCTGCCTGGGATACTCTCCTGTGTGGTGTCCACACACACATATATTGTGCGATATTTGGAGTGTGTCTCTGACATTAGATACCCGATATACTCCACCTCCCAGCCACTTGGACACGATGTCCTCGCTGGGAGCATGACTGTGGTATGTTTATTGGAGAGATAGCATATTGCACACCAGGCATTGTGTTGAGAGCGACCTAAGAAGGAATCTTCATATTCTGTCCCCAGGACTGTGTTCAAGCCTTGACTACCCGGTCTGTAGCTCAGAGTGTATTGCGGGGTCTGGAGGCATGCAGATGTAGTTTGCTGCTCCTCCTTGGTAGTCTGCAAAAGTGGCACCCATTTGTCCAGAATAGAGCCTCTGTGCTCCACTGCGGCAAACTGATCTCCCCCACCTGACATACGTTGCTCCACCCACAATGGAAGGTGGTGGTCCAGGAGGGCCAGCTATACCTCTCTCTCCTTTCTGTCCTATTGTTCCGTTATCTCCTTTGGCTCCAGGACTTCCAGGCTCACCGATATCTCCTTTCATCCCTTGAGGAGGACCAGTTGGAATTGAAGCAGAAAGAGCTTGAGAAATACCTCTTACTTCTAACTTAGTTGCAGTCCTAGTTAGAAAATACGTCAAAAGTCCACCCATTAGCAATAGCAGTGTGAAATTTACAATTGTTGCTACAACCAAAATTTTGAAGGAGTATTTGACTCTATGCGGATCCTCAACCTTGTGCTGTAATTTGGTCCTTGTGTAAGAAATGTTTGGCTCTGACCTAACATAGTCGAAGTTTGGTTTGTCATATACTGTTGAATCGGCAAGTTTGAAACTGTCTTTTTTGAAAGTAGTCATATTTTTGTAGAAAAGTATTTCATTTAGAGCTAATTAGCTAGCTAGCTATGTAGCTACTAGATGAAGAGTCACTTTATCTTTATTCTATGGACTCATTTTATACACGCATAAACACACACACACACATACACACACACATACACACACACACATACATTGTTGACACTAAATGAGCTACACAGACAACCTCACATAAACTCTGTGTTTAAAGTGTTTCTCTGAGTGGAACTGTTACTAGTAAGTGGGAGGTGTAGAGGAAACTGTCATTGAAACTAACAATGATACTAGGGAAGCTATTATGTCAGGCATGACATGACTGGGAGTAAACACATACAATTACTAAGTTCTTGCATCACACTCCTCACATACAATGCCTTAGAGGACTTGCACACACTCCTCACATACAATGCCTTAGAGGACTTGCACACACTCCTCACATACAATGCCTTAGAGGACTTGCACACACTCCTCACATACAATGCCTTAGAGGACTTGCACACACTCCTCACATACATGCCTTAGAGGACTTGCACACACTCCTCACATACATGCCTTAGAGGACTTGCACACACTCCTCACATACAATGCCTTAGAGGACTTGCACACACTCCTCACATACATGCCTTAGAGGACTTGCACACAGTCCTCACATACAATGCCTTACAGGACTTGCACACACTCCTCACATACATGCCTTAGAGGACTTGCACACACTCCTCACATACATGCCTTAGAGGACTTGCACACACTCCTCACATACATGCCTTAGAGGACCTGCACACACTCCTCACATACATGCCTTAGAGGACCTGCACACACTCCTCACATACATGCCTTAGAGGACCTGCACTCCTCACATACATGCCTTATAGGACTTGCACACACTCCTCACATACATGCCTTAGAGGACCTGCACACACTCCTCACATACAATGCCTTATAGGACTTGCACACACTCCTCACATACATGCCTTAGAGGACTTGCACACACTCCTCACATACAATGCCTTAGAGGACTTGCACACACTCCTCACATACATGCCTTAGAGGACTTGCACACACTCCTCACATACAATGCCTTAGAGGACTTGCACACACTCCTCACATACATGCCTTAGAGGACTTGCACACACTCCTCACATACAATGCCTTAGAGGACTTGCACACACTCCTCACATACAATGCCTTAGAGGACTTGCACACACTCCTCACATACAGGCCTTATAGGACTTGCACACACTCCTCACATACAATGCCTTAGAGGACTTGCACACACTCCTCACATACATGCCGTAGAGGAGTGCACACCACTCCTCACAACATGCCTTAGAGGACTTGAACACAACTCCTAAACAATGCTTAGAGACGCCCAACACTCCCCACATACAATGCCTTAGAGGGACGTGCACACACTCCTCACATACTAGCCTTAGGACTGCACACACTCCACATACAATGCCTTAGAAGACTTGCACCACCACTCTCACATACTGCCTTATAGGACTCTGCACAAATCCTCACCAACATGCCTAGAGGACTTGCACACACCCCTATATACATGCCTTATAGACTTGCAACATCCTCACATACAGGCTTAGAGGTTGCACACACTCCTCACATACATGCCTTATAGGACTTGCACACTCCTCACATACAATGCCTTAGAGGACTTGCACACACTCCTCACATACATGCCTTAGAGGACTTGCACACACTCCTCACATACAATGCCTTAGACGACTTGCACACACTCCTCACATACATGCCTTATAGGACTTGCACACACTCCTCACATACATGCCTTAGAGGACTTGCACACACCCCTCACATACATGCCTTATAGGACTTGCACACACTCCTCACATACATGCCTTAGAGGACTTGCACACACTCCTCACATACATGCCTTATAGGACTTGCACACACTCCTCACATACATGCCTTAGAGGACTTGCACACACTCCTCACATACATGCCTTAGAGGACTTGCACACACTCCTCACATACATGCCTTAGAGGACTTGCACACACTCCTCACATACATGCCTTAGAGGACTTGCACACACTCCTCACATACAATGCCTTGGAGGACTTGCACACACTCCTCACATACATGCCTTAGAGGACTTGCACACACTCCTCACATACAATGCCTTGGAGGACTTGCACACACTCCTCACATACATGCCTTAGAGGACTTGCACACACTCCTCACATACAATGCCTTAGAGGACTTGCACACACTCCTCACATACATGCCTTAGAGGACTTGCACACACTCCTCACATACAATGCCTTACAGGACTTGCACACACTCCTCACATACATGCCTTAGAGGACTTGCACACACTCCTCACATACAATGCCTTAGAGGACTTGCACACACTCCTCACATACATGCCTTATAGGACTTGCACACACTCCTCACATACATGCCTTAGAGGACCTGCACACACTCCTCACATACAATGCCTTAGAGGACTTGCACACACTCCTCACATACATGCCTTAGAGGACTTGCACACACTCCTCACATACAATGCCTTAGAGGACTTGCACACACTCCTCACATACATGCCTTATAGGACTTGCACACACTCCTCACATACATGCCTTAGAGGACTTGCACACACTCCTCACATACATGCCTTAGAGGACTTGCACACACTCCTCACATATAATGCCTTAGAGGACTTGCACACACTCCTCACATACATGCCTTAGAGGACTTGCACACACTCCTCACATACAATGCCTTAGAGGACTTGCACACACTCCTCACATACATGCCTTATAGGACTTGCACACACTCCTCACATACAATGCTTCGAGGACTTGCAAACAATCCTACATACATGCTTAGAGGGACTTGCACACCCCACTCCTCATAACAATGCCTTAACGACTTGCACCACACTCCTCACATACATGCCTTATAGGACTTGCACACACTCCGTCACATACATTGCCTTAGAGGACTTGGCACACACCCCTCACATACATTGCATTATAGGACGTGCACACATCTCACATACATTGCCTTAGAGGACTTGCACACACTCCCTCACATATAGGACTTGCACACACTCCTCACATACATGCCTTAGAGGACTTGCACACACTCCTCACATACATGCCTTAGAGGACTTGCACACACTCCTCACATACATGCCTTATAGGACTTGCACACACTCCTCACATACATGCCTTATAGGACTTGCACACACTCCTCACATACATGCCTTAGAGGACTTGCACACACTCCTCACATACATGCCTTAGAGGACTTGCACACACTCCTCACATACATGCCTTAGAGGACTTGCACACACTCCTCACATACATGCCTTAGAGGACTTGCACACACTCCTCACATACATGCCTTAGAGGACTTGCACACACTCCTCACATACAATGCCTTAGAGGACTTGCACACACTCCTCACATACATGCCTTATAGGACTTGCACACACTCCTCACATACATGCCTTAGAAGACTTGCACACACTCCTCACATACAATGCCTTAGAGGACTTGCACACACTCCTCACATACATGCCTTAGAGGACTTGCACACACTCCTCACATACAATGCCTTAGAGGACTTGCACACACTCCTCACATACAATGCCTTAGAGGACTTGCACACACTCCTCACATACATGCCTTAGAGGACTTGCACACACTCCTCACATACAATGCCTTAGACGACTTGCACACACTCCTCACATACATGCCTTATAGGACTTGCACACACTCCTCACATACATGCCTTAGAGGACTTGCACACACCCCTCACATACATGCCTTATAGGACTTGCACACACTCCTCACATACATGCCTTAGAGGACTTGCACACACTCCTCACATACATGCCTTAGAGGACTTGCACACACTCCTCACATACAATGCCTTAGAGGACTTGCACACACTCCTCACATACAATGCCTTAGAGGACTTGCACACACTCCTCACATACATGCCTTAGAGGACTTGCACACACTCCTCACATACAATGCCTTAGAGGACTTGCACACACTCCTCACATACAATGCCTTAGAGGACTTGCACACACTCCTCACATACATGCCTTAGAGGACTTGCACACACTCCTCACATACATGCCTTAGAGGACTTGCACACACTCCTCACATACATGCCTTAGAGGACTTGCACACACTCCTCACATACATGCCTTAAAGGACTTGCACACACTCCTCACATACATGCCTTATAGGACTTGCACACACTCCTCACATACATGCCTTAGAGGACTTGCACACACTCCTCACATACATGCCTTAGAGGACTTGCACACACTCCTCACATACATGCCTTATAGGACTTGCACACACTCCTCACATACATGCCTTATAGGACTTGCACACACTCCTCACATACAATGCCTTAGAGGACTTGCACACACTCCTCACATACATGCCTTAGAGGACTTGCACACACTCCTCACATACAATGCCTTAGAGGACTTGCACACACTCCTCACATACAATGCCTTAGAGGACTTGCACACACTCCTCACATACAATGCCTTAGAGGACTTGCACACACTCCTCACATACATGCCTTAGAGGACTTGCACACACTCCTCACATACAATGCCTTAGAGGACTTGCACACACTCCTCACATACAATGCCTTAGAGGACTTGCACACACTCCTCACATACATGCCTTAGAGGACTTGCACACACTCCTCACATACAATGCCTTAGAGGACTTGCACACACTCCTCACATACAATGCCTTAGAGGACTTGCACACACTCCTCACATACATGCCTTAGAGGACTTGCACACACTCCTCACATACATGCCTTAGAGGACTTGCACACACTCCTCACATACATGCCTTAGAGGACTTGCACACACTCCTCACATACATGCCTTAAAGGACTTGCACACACTCCTCACATACATGCCTTATAGGACTTGCACACACTCCTCACATACATGCCTTAGAGGACTTGCACACACTCCTCACATACATGCCTTAGAGGACTTGCACACACTCCTCACATACATGCCTTATAGGACTTGCACACACTCTCACATACATGCCTTATAGGACTTGCACACACTGCTCACTACATCCTTAGAGGAACTTGCACACACTTTCCCCGCTCACCTACATGCCTTATAGGACTTGCACCATTTCCTCACACTACATGTCCCATTAGAGGACTTGCACACACTCCTCACATACAATGCCTAGAGGACTTGCACATCACTCCTCACATACATGCCTTGAGGACTTGCACACACTCCTCACATACAATGCCTTAGGGACCTGCACACACTCCTCACATACATGCCTTAGAGGACTTGCACACACTCCTCATATACATGCCTTAGAGGACTTGCACACACTCCTCACATACAATGCCTTAGAAGACTTGCACACACTCCTCACATACATGCCTTAGAGGACTTGCACACACTCCTCACATACAATGCCTTAGAGCACTTGCACACACTCCTCACATACAATGCCTT
>WLWD01003626.1_pt1 | contig 29540 bp, 10 predicted proteins | sample 6712731 | NCBI WGS metagenome assembly WLWD01 (sample SAMN12718690, study PRJNA576275) | sponge metagenome | isolation source: marine sponge | host: Mycale hentscheli | place: New Zealand: South Island, Marlborough, Capsize Point | collected 2014-11-01
TGTTGGGATTCAAACCTATATTTTCATTTCATTATTTTAGTGAATGAGTGAGTCTGATTAATTGGGTGTGGTTATAATGGCCACACCAACTTCCTACTTCTCTAGCAAATTAGCAATACTGCTGTGCACATAAACTTTAACTTAATTGAAATGCTGATGAATATGTTGAAGTTAAAGTTTCTAACTATTATGAATTGCTATGAAAACCAGGAATAGAAAGTTGATTTTGAAGATGTGTGGACATTGCATTTGTTAAAAGTAATACTTGGATGGGAGTCACATAACTATGCAGATAATTAAAGGCACATAATGCATTTATTCCAATAATTTACAGTAACGCTTAAATTGAACATCTAATGGTTTGCTTCGGTGCATGGACAGCGAACAAAGCAGCTTAGCTACATTTCAAATTTTTATCAATGTAGCAGGTGGTAAATGATAATTGCAGTTATGAGCTACAGTTTTTATTAGAAAAAGTTAGCTATATAGTTTCTCATCTCATCTAACTACTGAATTTACAGTTTGTGAAAGCACATTAGAATATTATAACATCCTGTTAATGGCATATCACATTCTATAGTGTTGTATTCTTTGGTATGTGATTAATTAACAATTAAATAAAAGTTCAAGGATTGTCAGCCCAAGGCTAACCTGCTTTGCACAACCCATGTGGTACTTATAACCTGAGCTACCAATTATAATATGGCTCACACATATTTACACATTTATTAATGTAGTGGCAAATAACACCTCATATAGTCTGGTTTTAATTACACTCACTTGCCAATTACACATGAAATTAAAAATATCAAACTTCAAAAAGTCTGCTTCTTTTTCCACAGAGATCAAGATTTCTGACCATTTACATACCCCAAATGAGAGAATAGCTACCTATTTTTTCATGTAGTCGTGCCAGCATACGTACCTTCAACAGTAATATTTCTTGTCTTATTTGTATAAACTCCAATAGTATACATTGTTGAAAGCACATTAAATTCTACTGAATAAGATTCTGGAACACTTTGTGTGTCTTGCAGATCAACTGTTAAAGTAGTAGAATACGCCATTGGATTAGTGCCACTATGTGTGACTTCAGTGGTGTTGACATTTCTCTGACTTGTCCAGGAACTGAGAATTGTAAGATTAGTGTCTACTGCACTGTTGAAAGTAGCTGTGGCTGTGAATGTGAGAGTGAGACCAACATGGAAGCCTTCATTCACAGGAGTGCCAGTAATAGCTATAGTAGGAGCTGGAACTAAATACAAAAAGCATTTAGCGTTCTAATCTACTATATTTGCTACCAGAAACATCAGGAGCAGGAACTGTCATACAAACATGTTAGTTAAACAATAGGTATCAAATTCTACATATAACTTTCAGTAATATTTTGTTCAGTGTCAATAATACTGCAATAACATGGTTGTTGTCAATAGTATTGGTTTCTGATTGGATATTATAAATTTTAGTTGAAGTCTGTCAGGGTTCTTCAATATTTTAATGGTGAACTCAACAGTGCAGTAATGGCCAGCAAGCAAACCACAAACATAATTAACTGAGAATAATTGTTGTGGTTCATCAGAACATTTATTGTGACAGAAAGTAAAATAATGTAGGAAATTTATTAAACCCATGTACACAATAATATATTGTACAATTAATGAGCCCCAGAAGAACTGGCAATTGAGCACAAGTCACTTAAACAGTAAAACACTCAAATATATCTCATACCAGATAGAATTTTATTTTTATCACTTCACAAGTTCTTTCTCATCCTTCTTTTACTCATTAGATGTATTCTCTCTTTTCACTGGCTTTTTTAACAGTACAGAATTAAAAAAATATTTGGCCGCCACCTGGAATTGAACCCGGGACCGCTAGCTTAGCACTCTGGCACTGAGCTACAACAACCAGCCGGCATACAAACACTAGTGACACTATAGCATAGCAGTAACAGTATAAATACAGAATTCAAGTGTTTGTTAGCTGGCTGGTTATCGCAGCTTAGTGGCAGAGCACTTGTGTGTTAAGAAAGTAATCCTTGGTTTGATTCTCTATGGCAACCAATTCTATATTGTAAAAAATGTCTGTAAAGAGAGACAATATATATAACTAATTATCTTTTTGGGCATTACAAAATCTGCATGCAAAAGTATCATTTCTTTAACAGTATTTACTTGGTTTTCTTATCGTAATTGTTTCCTGGAACATTTGTGTCCTGCTTCCAACAGGAGTAAATATTGATCCTTGGCAAGTGTAAGTCACCGGATGAGATGCTCTCAATGGATTGATATTTAACACAGCAACTGTCCTATTAGTAGTAGTAGTAGGTTCAATAGATCCTGGAATACTTGTAGTAGTAGTCCATGTAGCCATAGGAGATTGAGTTAGTCCAGAGAACAACTCAAATACTGCACATGTGAAGTTCAGTTCTGATCCTATTACTATACTCCCTGAAGTACTCACACTAACACCAATAGCTGGAGATGGAACTACAAAATTATGATAAAATAATTAAAAATTATTGTTAAGTATAATCACTTCCAGTATTGATACTGCAACAAAAAATTGTACAAAGTTAAGTTTGTGTGAGAATCTAACTTTTAAGTGTATAAAAAATAAGAGAGATCATAAAACATGCCATTTAGTATACATTATTAAATGTTTGCAACAACTATGCTAAGACAAATGAAACACCAAATGTGTGAACTCACAGTGCTACTAAACACTGCATAGCTATTACAATATTATAATCTCCTTCCAAAAGAACAAGCAATCTGTTAGCTTTTTTAATGAGGCACCAATATAGCTGGAGCTACGAAAATGGTACATGAAAATGCTGTCTTCGTAAGAGAAGAAGCTAAACTAGCCAAAAACAACCACCGGTATACATTTTCAACGCTTACTTCCTGGAGCATAAAACAAACTACATCACTGGCTGCAAGAAATTATTTGCTCACTTGATTATGACGTGACACTAGGGGTTGCTACCCATAAAAGCTGATACCTATGCAGAGCAGAAAGCTTCATGTTTTGTCACCAACTAGCCTGAAATTAAAAAAGGAGCACAATAAAATGTGCTAAATCTTCGTCCTGAGTAAGTTCATACTTAAATTAACAGTTAATTTTTGGTAATCTCCAAAATCAGAGCATGGCAGACAGACAGACAGACAAACAGACAAACTAACAAGCAGACAGGATGACTATTACAACCCTCTCATGTATGCCCGCTGAGGGTTAATTATCGTTTTTTACTATAATTTTCTTCCTCACTTATAAATAACACAGGTACTTCATTTAAATGTAATATTAAAGAGCAATGCTATGTCTGTCTGTTTGTCATCCATTTGTCCATCCTGATCAACTGTCTGCTGTCTGTCTGTGCATCTGTCTGTCGACAGCCAGACAAACAAACTGACAGACAGACAGACTGAAAGACAGACAGACAGAGAGACAGATGAATAGATGGATGGATGGACAGACAGACAGTTGGACGTACAGACAAACAGACAGACAGACAGACAGACAGAGACAGCCGAACGAATGGACGGATGAACGGACAGACAGACAGATGGACGGAGAGATGGACAGACAGACAGACTGTGTCTGTCTGTCTGTTTGTCTATCTTCCTGTTTGTCTGATTATATTGTAGATGCAGCAGAGCACTAGTCTGTTAACCACTACTTTTTAACTATGTTACACATGTGTCTTTTCTTACTCGAACCCACTGTTGTCTGTTTCATGTGTATTCTATTTATGTAACATGCTTCATCCTCCACCCACTTCCTCATTCAATATTATAAGTAAACTTATGGAGTGTAAATTTACTACTCAGAGCAATTTTACTACTTAGGGCTGGTCACATATGTGACTGTCTACAGGAAAACCGGGCACAACGCGGCACCCTTCGAATTTTTTTTTGCACTTACAGAATTGTCGGCGTCCAGATATTGAGCTCTCAAGTTTTATCGTCGTAACTTAAGTCGTTCCCACTATAATAGACCTAATCGTTCCCTTCCGTCGGCTTGAAACAATACATTTTTAAGAAATTGATCGATCATTTCTCGATATTTACGCATGCCGCGTTGTGACCGGTTTTCCTGTAGACGGTCACATATATTATATATTTATATTTATATTTCATGTTAGATATCTTCACACTAAAAGTTTAGGTACATGATCTGTGCGGCGAGATATCTCATGATATCACATTCAATCTTTTTCTATAAAACTCTGCTCGGGGTGTGAGAGAGCCCCTTTGAACTATCACAGCCAATTCTACAAGCTGAATTACCAACCCTTTCAAACTACTGTGGTGAAGAAGTAGCGTAGAATAAACAACTGTCTCGACACATATGCAGGTGTCATCATCAGTGAGAATAGTTCAAATAAGTGAAAATGCCTAGGGAATATACAAATAAAAAGACATAATTGTGCTAGAGGGTGGATGCAAAAAGCAATTGTCTTGGGGAAAAAAACAATTGTAGCTATAAGTTGGCTGTCAGCTATGAAATATGTGGAGACATCTGGGTGAATTGCTTCCTGGAAACAACATTTACTTTTAACATGAGAACAAAAAGGTACAATATAATTCCAAATATTTAATGGTCAAACATTTGGTAAAAAGTTTTGTGGGCTGTCGATTTGCTTTACTAACAGGTGAAAGATTCTTGAAGGCAAGAATATATCACAATGTATCCACAATAAAAAAAATTGAACGCAGAATTATATGTACTTAAAAAAACTTGAGGACTCGTTAAAAATGCACATATGTATGCAAGTGCATGAATAGGGAAAGAGTGTTTATTCAATGACAATTGGTATATGCTAGTGATAAAGAAATAGTTGTGGTCATGTAATATGTCCTGTATATTTTCTCTATCAGCTCAAGCAGAAATACTCATTGTTTTGCATGTTTTTATTTCCTTGTCTACTATGAAAAGGAGGTTAGCTTGACACAAGACAAGTAACAATTGTGAACTGGTCATGTTTTACTTTATGTCCTATATGCTGTGCTGCACCAAACCACGTGCATCACGTACACTCACGCGATGCGGACAAACTAAGTGAATGCAAAAATTGACAGAATGTGCCAGGATCACCTTAGTGACTGCAGCTTAGAGACTTGGTTTAGAACTGTACAAATAGTGAGGAGACTGGTTGAATTCAATTGGTGCATTGAATAGCAGTGCTGGTTGTAAAAAATGTGGTAATATTTGTAACTTCTTTAAGAAAGAATCTTATTTCTGGAGATGCCCAAAATATGGATGAAAATCTGTAGTATCTACAAGAGTATGGATTTGTTTTTCTTCAGTGGAAGCCACTTAAAAGTCAATGAAATAGTGGAAGTATCACACTGGGAGCATTTGAAGCCACCGTTTCTATGGTTATGGCAGACTGGACATTCCTCAAATGTTATAGATGGTTGGTGTAATTTTCACCAATATATACACACACCCAAATGGTTTTAAGGTCATCCTATTCAGTTTGGAGGAGCTGGAAAAGTAGACAGGAAGGATACAACTGACATAGATACAGACAATGCTATTGAGTTTTTGTAGGTGTAGAAAGGAGGAACCAACATCCATTTTATGATAGAAGTACCCAATAGGTCAGCAACTTAATTACATTAACTAGTAATTATTCAGCGGATCCTTTTGCCTAACACTACAATTACATTAGATGAGTGAAGGTTATGCTCATCAATTCTTATGTAGGAATTTGCCGTCAGACATTAAATTGCTTCATCGACTTCGTGGATTCAACCACAGGTCCCTAGTAAAATTATTCATGAAAAAGGGGTTCCGATCGTAAACAATTAAAAGCGTAAAAACTAACAATATGGACTTTTTTATCATTTCATCATGAACAATACACAATTTAAATTTGTTATCAATTAAAGTTATTATCTTATTATGAACAATACTATGCACTTAACTCTATCATTAACTATTTATACTGAGATGCACATATATAGTGTGTAGTGTCTGTGTGGTAGTCTGTGTGGCAAGGCACATGCAGCACGGCATACAGGCCTAAAGGACTCTTACTTACCAAATACAGTCAATGAAAGGGTTTGATTGAACACTCCAGAGTTGGCTCTAGTGATATAGCAAGTGAATTCATTACCATGAAGTGAGACACTGTCATTAACCAGAGGGATATAATACTCTGACGTGGCTACTGATGTACACAGTAAAAAATGGGGTGCTTAATGGGCACCTTATGGGGTGTTAGAACGGCGCCTCCTCTACAACTCCTCACATGGTGCTCCCTTAACCCCCCTAACAGGGTGTAATGAAACACCCTTAAACACCTCTGTAGGCGTTTGTGTGGCACTCTAGACAGTGTTATGCATGCACCTCTAGCATGTGATCCAGAACACCTTTAGTGGTGCTTTTAGTACACCCTTAGTAATGTTTAGTGGGCACCTTTTTCAGTGTTATTACTACGCCCCTACAGTTCTCACATTTTTTCTTTGTTATACTTTCTTTTATAACAGTACATTCAATAAAAACAATGAATATGAGTAAAATAAATGATAATCATGTTCATGACTTCACTATAGTTTGCTTGTATTGTTCACAGAAATAACCTTCAGTCATTTCTTCAAATTTCTGGACATTTTGAGGAAATTGGTGCACTGAAGGTCTCCACACTCTCGCCTAAATGGAAATAACAATAACATTAAATATTTATAAATATTCAATTTCAGACTGATCATATAATATGCTGAAAAATCACCAAATGTATTTGTTTGAATTGACTCCATTCTCAAACACTCACTCTAGTTATAATTTTTAAAAAAATACTCAAAGTTGAACAGCCAAGCATTTACACAATCACTGAATAAATCCTCATTCTATGTTTATTTTCACTTTAGTTGGTTACGACTTCTCACACACACACAACTAATTCTAATATTCTACTTAGACCCTTTACCAAGTAAAGGCATATATGCCATGGTATACACATTTCCTCGATAACTTGTAGACTAGGTTGCACTCTACACACCTGACTGCTCTATGAAACATTGTGTACCATCGTGAAACTAGTGGAGACCTCTGTATATTAATACAACTCCTATGTGGCCTACATATATATAAGTACTTTTTAGTTATAAAAAAGATATTTTAATATGAAAACCCTTTACCTAAAGACATTCAATGACCGTTGCATATAGCCTGACATTGCTAACCCTTATCTCCTTTTAATATTGTGCAGGGTTGGAGGAAAGTGTCTGGGGACTCTAGTGCCAATGACTAGTTCAAAATGAATTTTTGTGCATGCGCTAATTAAGCCTAATTATGGACACTTGGGTAGTCCTGCTGTCTATTATCCAAGAGAGGTCCCTCACTTTGCAATTTATATGCTATGTCAGTCTCAGAAGGCGCTTGTATTGCATGGTAATGAAAAAGATTGCCTTACTTTATATCAAACGACCTCGCTCTGGTTTGAAGGTATCAATCTCTTTGAGGCGAAGTATACAAGCGTTGCGGTGAATATTTTTAATGGGTGGTTAGCGCCAGAATCTGGCGCTCTGGACTGATCATTGAAGTCCCCAGACCCTTTCCTCCTCCCCCGCACCATATTAAAAGGAGGTAAGAGTCGGCAAAGCCAGACTATGCTGTATAGTGGATCCTTGAAATTCTTAAAATACCACATTGTAGCTTTCTGAACTATGATGTTTAGTTTTTCCCCACTGGCTTCACTTCAATGAAAGAGCCTGCACTGTTTGCCAAAGTATTCTAAAGAGGCATTACTTTTTAGCATGACGACCATTTACCAAACCAAACTATATACAGGTCCTAGTTAATCGTTATGTTGCCTTGACAAACATTGGCAATAAAGTGATGATTCATAAATATCACCTTAGTATGCACTTAAATTGATAAGAGGGCTACTCCCTCCTGCCCCCTTCCCATCACTATCTCTGTCATACAGGTATTGTCTGGTAAAAATTTTCAACATCATTTAAATGTCAGTGTTCTCAGTCAGATAGGTTTCCTATTTTAAAATTCACATATTTTCCCAAATGTTTTCACAGTCGGAAAAATATGGGTGGGACAGCGTCATGTTAAAGACTCAACATCTACTTTATGCGTAAAAAGAAATGCTAGAAATGGCTTTGCATGACTCAAGCCATGTACATAAGGAGGAACACAATGAAAGACCAAGGGCATGACACGACAAGGTATTCAGACTAGAATAAAGTGAATTTAAGAGGAGCTAAACGCAGGGCAAAGTTAATCTACAAACACACGAAACTTCAGATGTGCATAGCTCATGCAACTTAGTACTTAACTGACCACCCCCTAGGAAATAACTTACTCAAACATCTCACATCTGTGAATACTCCAGATTGCCACAGTTCTACAGGGACTTGTTTTAGGTTATCAAGTACACCTGCATGAAAACAGAAATATTCAGATTATAAATTATCACATAGGAATCAATACCTCCATTTTCTAGCTAAATTTACGTAACATTTTATAGTGTCAATTTGTACCAAGTGTCAAGGCTAACTGATTGAGATGTGATTGTCTGATCAGGCCTTTCGAAATAATTGTACTGATACTGTGTTAAGTAATTATTGTAGTTACAATCTATAAGTACACAACTATTATTCATCACAAGGCAAACTCCATTAGCAAAGAAATGGGCCAAAAAATCTAGACCCTTTACCTGATTACTACCAACTACCAACTACTGATACCCTTTACCCAATAGAAATTTTGTGCACTAGTGAAAAATAAAACAAAACAGAAACACCCACACGAAATATTGGGCTTACATATGATTTTGGGTATATGTTAGTATACATATAACCATGATAAAAACGCTTTAGTTTCTTCAAATTTACTCTTTCACCAGCTGACTCCCACTAAGGTAAAGGGACATGGTTCTACCAAAGTATTAAATAGAAATGTACATAGTTCTACCTGTCTGGCATAGCCAGACCCTTTACCTACCGCATAGCGGGGAAAGGGTCTGGTCAAATGCAACCTAATAAAATGTGTGTAAAAATCGGATCTCTGCTGCAGCATCCAGACGGGCTAGCAATGGCGACTTGCTGAATGTGCAGGAGTGATCTATCTACTGTTCAGGCGAAGAAGCGGAGGAAGAAATTATATGTTATTAGCTAGAAAAGAAGCTGTGACGTTATTAAGCTTCACAAAATATCTGAGCTGGAGCAACAACTCAAGCTGTTAGATCAGAGTGACTTCCACATATAGCTTCTTTCATGTTTTCTTTCAGTGACACCAAATAACTGCATGCTCTCCCTCATTGCACTTTCTGCATCCACACTTTAATTAACAAGCTAAAAAAATGAAACGTGTGCTGCAGAATTGTGCGCATTTTGTGGTAACATTTCACGCACCAATGTATGATGAGTCAGCAGAACAGGTCATACTATTGCATTTGACCAGACTAAGTTCTACCAAAGTATAAGGTAAAGGGACATGGTTCTACCCTTTACCCACTAACTATGTATTGGTTCTACCAAAAGTATTAGGTAAAAAAAGTAATAGGTAAAGGGACATGTAATAGGTAAAGGGACATGTAATAGGTAAAGGGACATGTAATAGGTAAAGGGACATGTAATAGGTAAAGGGACATGTAATAGGTAAAGGGACATGTAATAGGTAAAGGGACATGGTTTACCCCCTTTACCCACTAACTATGTATTAGGTAAAGGTACACAATCCCCACTACTACTTCTCCCCACGCTCGCTAGCTCGCTAGCTACGAATAGTCTGGAGGCGCGCAGTAATTTAAACAAACTTACAGATAGTCAATACAATAGGAAAATATGTTTTATGAAGTCACACTAACACAACTTACTTGTTGGATGTCCCCATCACAACCCCCACTACTTCTCCCCACGCTCGCTAGCTACGAATAGTCTGGAGCGGCGCGCAGTAATTTAAACAAACTTACTCCGCCCACTCTGCACGCATGCTCTTCAATTCCTCAGTTTTTAGCTTTGGATATTGTGGGCCGGGAAAAAATACGCGACGACGTCTCTACTGACTTGTGGACGTATACTCTATGACGCGATGACGGGAGGGGGCTCAGCTGCCATGCATGTTTTAACAAGGAAAGTTATAAAAGGTGAGTTTTAATGTTTTTGGCACATATAACCCATAGCCAGCACTTTGAATTAGGGGTTCTAATTTTGCACCGAAAGCCACATCCACTGTTTTGTTTTCTTCAATCATTTTTACACATAATTAAAAATGTTGATGTAGATAGCTATCTATATTGATGACACTAATTTAGTCTCTATAGCTAAGTTCATTGAATACTGAATGAACAAGGCCGTAGGAAGCAAATTTCAAGTGGTCTGGCCAGGAAATGGGTGTGGTCTCAATAAAGTTCAAAATCGTAATTTTAGAAATACAATAAAATACAAAAACACTAAAGTTTAAAATTTATACGAATGGTCCTTAGTTTGGCCTTTCTTGAGAGCCCGCACGAGATGCTATTAGCTATTTTCTTCTATTGTATCCAAGGAGGCAGAGGTCTGGCAGAGCACTACACCTTTGAATGGAGGAAAGGCCATTTAGAAAACCGGAGGGAACTCCCTCCTTAATACGGGCCTATCCTTCCCAAAACTTTGGTTCAGGAAACTCTAAGTTGCGTGGCTGGTGTCGAACAGCACGCGGTAATGGACCTCTGAGTAGTGTAAGCAGTAAGCGGGTGAGGTCGGGGTGTGGTCTCGCAGAAAAAGTGGTCGGGCCAAAACCCAACCAGCCATACCACTTCCTACGGCCTTGATGAATACTTAACTGATAGTGGCAGAGACAGCATATGAAAAGTGGGAGGGGGGAGGTGCTAAGACGACCACCTGTCAGGTTGGCTATCATACACTGAGAGTGCATCATGTTGTACATGAATAGCTAGTACTTTTAAGAGTATATGAAATTTGATTGCTGTAATTGACTTTAACCTCTATGAAGTATTCTGAAATTCCTTTATCCCACAATATGGGGGGGGGAGTCCCCCTCCTAAAAAGTAAGGGGGCTCAAGCCCTCATCTGCCCCCTGGATTCTCTGCCACTGTGATAGTGCAATAGACTTCTCGCATAGTGGGCTTCTAATAACAACGAAGGATGAACTGATACTCAAACTCCTACAGGTTCATATGCCTTGTAACTAAGAATTTAAATTAAAATATTAAATGTAACATAGCTTGACTTAAGTAACTAAGCACTGTGCACGGATGAACTATAGTAATTAACCTGGTTCATATGCCATGTAACTAAGAATTTAAATTAAAATATTAAATGTAACATAGCTTGACTTACCTGTGTGCTGAGTGCTAGCACTGTGCACGCACGTAGTATTAACACTGTGCACGCTAGCTGCAATTGCATGCCTTGTGGTACCTGGGATAATTGGTGCTAGTCTTATACATTTGTGGTGGCTAGGCCTTTGGACTACGAGGTACATATTGTGGCTAATTATTAACTTCTGGTCACTGAAAAGGGTTAAACCGAACCCCCCTGGCTATGGGTATGAAAAAAATAATCTGCTTGCATGTGAATGGAGGGGGCACAGGAGAGCTTTAGGTGTATGTTGTTGTGTAGATGATCTTTCACACGAATCATGCACACTTCTGAAAATTAATTTAGATTTAATGATGCCTTCACTGGTTTCTTTATGGTCGATCAAATGATAAAGTTGAATATCTGTTATATGTACATGTATGCTAATTGAGTTGACTACGTATGTTAGCTATCTATATTAGTATTAGGGGATGAGATTTCCCCTTTAGTGAAAAATTGTTATTCCTATTGTATCTATTGTTATTATTTCTTGTTTGTGTGTTTGTAGGTCTGTTGTTTGCAGTCACCTGACTGTAGGACAAGGTCTGTGGATTCCTCGGAAGGCACATGTAAGGGACATGGGGTGAATTGGGTGGAGGGTAGGGGGTAAGGTAGTGGTGGGTGTGGTAGGTAGGATTGGTAGGGGTTGGATAGGTGGGGTAATTGGGTAAGGTTAGTTGGGTGGGTTGGGCGGGTGTCATTTCCTTCAGTGCATCAGTCTGTAGTACTGGGTTGGTTAGGATTAGATGGACCTTACTGAAGTTTAGATTTAATCATCTGTCCCAATGTGTTTGATTGATCGCAACCCTTCACAATCGTTTTTATCGTGTTGTTGTAGATGGTCTCTGTAGCTGCATTACAGGTGTTGTGTCTGCCTCTCTCTTCATCGTGGTCCATGCTCCCTGCTACTGTGAAGCTATCTCGGGGGATGGGGGTGGTTGTGTGGGAGTGGCTTCTCCTGGTTCAGTGCTTCTGTCCGGTTGTCGCTTAATCGGTTAGTGTTGTTTCTTGTTGTGTGCCTTGTGGAGATGACTCTTTAGAAACATGGTAGTGGGGGGTATGGTAGTGTTCGGCTGCGGGGGTGGTGGTTGGGGGTGTGGTTCTGTGACGTCACCTGTGGGTCCATTTCCTGTTGGCCATTGTATGGTGGGTGCAGATGATGGGTGTGGCTTCCTGTTGATGAGCTGGTTTCTGATATAGTTCATAGCAACCATTGAAAAATAGGGGGGAAACAGAAGTGGTGGAAATAAAGTTTGTTATGTATTCTTTGTGTAACAATTAGCTACAACTTTACTCTTATTGCACTTAGCTAATTAGCTGTAAGTAAGGAGCGTAGGTAGCGAGCTATAATATACAAAATGTTTTGGTTTTGTTACGAACGTTTGAGGTTTAGTAGCAGTTGCGACAGAAGCGTTTCCTAGCTAGGTTTGCAACTCAGTAGTTAAACATTTATAACAAAACAATTGGAACTTGGCCAGGGTTTACTTTAGTACCTACACCGCGACTTGTTAACCTTATTTTGTACACAGGGATAGGTGGCTATCTAGACTTATTTTTACCATAAAAAATATATTTAGCTATCAGCTATACTTGAATCGTGTAAGCTAACACTTGCTAGATTAATTTAAAGATTATAGTTTTGGGTGCATTACGGTTACATTTCTGTTTTGTTGAAACAGCACTTTTAATGAATAAAAGACAGACTCTTTCCCTGCCATTCCAGCAGCCGTACTACTGCAAATAGAAATTTCAAGCGGTAACTAGCTATGCCCGCGGGCTATAAATTAGTTAAAACCAATATTTTTTTATAACTAATATCCTGGCTCTATTTACACCTTGTCTTGGATATGTGGCTTCCCCTCCCACTACATACATAGAACCCTGAAGATGTAAGCAGTTGTGAGGGCGTTTAAGAGTATTGCTGGATTTTATTTCTCTAACTGAGCTGGTCATCCGGTAGGAAAAAAAATTGGCACAATATGTGTGGACAGTACCATTTGATTAGTGAATCCTGCTTGTCTTGGCTAATACCTCATCACGATGATAGCCCAGTTGCCTAACTGTGTTTGTTGATTAGGTTTGTGGTACTTTAGACAGGTGTTGCACAATTACCACTGAGTGTTCACACCCGCTAGCTATTGATGTAAGAACTTTGTTATCTATCCATTATAACAAAAATGGCTGCTCCTATAAAACGATACCGTGAACCGATCATATCTGGACATTCTCAAAATATCGTATCCCGATATCAGGTTAATATTGCGGTGCAACGATAATACCGGAATATCGTCCAGCTCTAGTTATTGATAGATGAAAAACAACGGTTTGTGTGAGTCAATGTACTTTGTGTGTGAGTGTGTTGTTGTTTATATTCATATAGATTTGGTGGTCATGATAAAAGGATTTGTTGTGTCATAGTGGCAGCAAAACATGAGACAGAATAATGTGAGTTAGTATGAATATAACACGGGTAATTATGGTAGTCAGGATAGCGTAAGTAAGGTAATTGAAATCGAATGAGGTGAAGCTGAGAGCTTTTTTTTTTTTGCTTCATGAGTACTATTCATCCAAAATACCACGACTACCCATGCTGTTACTTGGTAATAGTACACTGACATCCTAACATGCAGCCAACACTATTTTATTATGGCTACCTAAGGTAACTTTTATTTGTGGTACTAATTTTAGCTAATTTTAGCTAGTTCAAAGTTCAACTTGATTTTGCTCTTGATTGGAATAAAATCTTAACTTACCAATACCTTGATTATAACAGTCATGGGCCCAGTATAGCATGGTATTAGACTTGAACTGATAGCATATTCCTTTGGCACAAAACTAGCACCCTAAAATCTCAAAAAAGCCAAAATCACTAAAATAAGTATCTGTCAATATTAGCTACCTTAAGGTATTTCATTTTCTATGGGACATTTCAATTTAGTGGCGATTTAGCCCAAACGTTTTTCAATGTGCTATTGGTGTGGGGTATATTGGTATGAGTAATAACACGGGTAACCATGGTATTTGGGATTAATAACACAAGTAATGCAATTGAAATGGTACGAGGCAAAGCCGAGTACTGTTTATTGCTTTACGACTACGGTTACTAGTGCTATCACTCGCTAATAGTACACCTAAATCCTAACCTAATCCACTATTACTTTAAATAAACTTTTAAGCAAAACCCCTCACTTTGCAAACTGTTCTATCTCAACTCCAGCCATACTATTTCATTTTCCGCGGCCTATTTCAATTGAACGGCAATTTTTCCCATACATTGGGCAATGTACGCTGTGTACTATTACAGAAGTAATTGCATGTAATATAATTCATAGTATATCAAGAGTTGTTTGGCAATATTTCAACAGCAGCAACAACAAAATAACAATAATAATAATAAATAATAATAATGATAATATAAAAGAGAGCAGATATCTTAGACAACGCATGCTACCCATGGCTGAGGTAAAGTTTCCCCTTGAAGTGCAACAGATAATCTCTGTAGAAGACAATCAGTTGACTTAGCCTCTCGTCTCATTGATTATTTTATGTCACAAATCCTCTAACTTCTATCACCTTGCTCCCAGTGTGTCCATTGTTTCAACTGAAATTAGCCAAAAATAGTGACTGAATAACATGTCACGATACTTCTCACTCGTTCAGTCTTCAGCAGCAGTTGCATTTCTCCCCGGCCCAACTATTTCCCCTAAAATCTAAACAAAGCACACTCAAATAATAATCAATTCTAATCATACTAACTTGTATTTTTTTAACTTCAAGTTACCCATTACATTTTTGTGTGTATGTGTATGTATGTGTGCATGTTTGTATAGGTAAAATACACTTCTTCATGATCATTGAACATGGGCAATATCTTACTGGTACTTTTGAAATGGTAAGTGGTAGTGTTATGGCAATGTGTGATGGCTGAGCTATATGTCAGGTTTATGAACTGCAAGGGTCACAAAATGCAAATGTGTATACTTGCTGCACACACACACCACACTGCACACACAAACCCACAAACCCACACACACACACACACACACACACACACACACACACAGTGAGCCCAAGTATAATTTGCTCTTAAAAAAAAAACGGTTTGCCAGCTAAGTTACTTTCAATAAAGTTCAAATGTTGACCATTGCCAGATTTGAAGGGCGATTTTAAATCTGGTAAAGGGAAACTTAGCATATGATAGTAAGTGACTGAGATTGACAAAGTTTCACCTGGATGAATTAAGACACGTGGTGTTTGTATACATAATATTGTAATCTATTGTGTTGTCCATGCTAAAGATACTAAGAATAAATTGAACTATAAGCAGCTGTTTTGTGTGGTATTTCATTAAGGTATGGATACTGAAGGTAGTTAAGAAATAAAGGTGGGGTGGACTTGGGGATATTGGTCATATAGCTACTTCACTGAAAGGAAAATCTGATCTTACTGTACTTGTAAATTCAACATTGTTTTGCATGTTATGTAGAGAATGCGCACCATCATGGATGAGTGAAGATCAGCTCTCCTGTTCTCTTCAGTTATGGAACCTTCAATTGATGATTATTTTTATAAACATTATAGCATTCATATAATGACCAGTGAAATAAATATAGTCGTTAGGTAAATGATCATCACGGTTAACAATTATAACAGGAAATTCCCTGAGGTACCAGTTCAATATTGATGATCCTTGCCGATGTAATAATGTATGTTGGGAAAAGGGTCGTCAAATATGCAGGACTAAAGCTGAAGCATTAGAATAGGCTAAATGGCATTGTATTATTTACAATTTGTAAAGTGTATGTCATTCCAGTTTTAGACTGTAGCCTTTGTTGCAATGGTGTGGGCTTCACATATATTATAAGGACTAGTGCTGTGTATTGACAAACAAAAGCTTGTGAAGTAGTTTGTAAGAGCAAATTTCAGTTAACAAGAAAATGAACAAAGTTCAGCTAAAATATATGATGAGATTCTTCCATAGACTTCTATTAGAAGTTATGCTCAATAGGGTGTACTAGTACACCATAAGGTGTTATGATACACCATAGGGTGTACCGTTACACCACTTTCCGCAAGGGTGTTTCAGTACACCCTAGTAAGGGTGTATCGTTACACCCCATTTTTTACTGTGTAGCTCTAGATAATACAACCCCATCTTTAGTCCTCCATTCTATGAGTTCAGCCACACCAGGAATATTCACACAAGTAAGAGTAGCAGGTTGTCCCACAGTCAATGGAATAGGAGGAGACACACTAACACCAACACCTACAAATAATGACAAATTAATTAATTGGTTAATTAAATTCAAAATTGCATGAAAATATTGCAATTCCTAATAGCCCATCATGATATGTGAAGTTAAATTATTACAAGTCATGACTATGAAATTCTAAAATGAATGGAAAAAATTAAGGATAATGTTAAATTAAGGAAGAGGCAAACAGGAATGTCTAGAGTATTAATGCCAATATGTTACAGCAAAGCTAAAACTCTTCAGTAAATTCTATTGCTCCGCTGACTTCAATGGAAACCATTTTCTACTAATATCTAAGCTCAGAGTAATTGATTATTGGCAATGATTATTAAGCCCCTTAAAGTTTCATTATTCCCTGAGTATAACAAATTTGTCATCAAATGATAGCGACTGAAAAGAAACAGGTGTGAGAAAAAAGTCTTCCACTGTAACCCAAAAAAATTAGTGACATATTCATGTATTGCACTACTTGTGGTGTGCTTTAGCACTAATATGGCGAGCAAGCCTCTCTAGTAGAGTTGGGGTCAAATACTCTGAATAGTATTTAAATACAAAAACAATTACTTTGACAAACTCAAATACAAAATGCAAATACAAATACTTACCCACAAACAAAGTAATGCTTTTGAATTGCATCACCATTAGCTAGCTACAAGTGTGGTATCGATTGAAATTAATGTTTATCGGCGAGCGAGCGTAGCGAGCGAGACACTTACAGGGGTAACACAATTGAAAATCGGGGATGTTTGTTTATTTATATTTATATGATAATGAAAGGTTTGATTGAAAATGAACTTTATTGCTTAAGTTATAGGAATGCATAAATATACTGACACTAGTTTTGCTTTTTTTCATTGACCCTGCAAAGAACAAAAAGATTTTTCTTCTTGTGAGAGCTATGGAGTTTGAAGGTATCCATCGATATTTACATCAATGAAGCATCAGAGATGTGAACTACTATACACAGCAAGCTATTACAATGTCATTCTCAGACCAACATAATGTAAAATTTGTTGGCATATGAAATGCTGTCTTCACAATAGAAGTAGAACATGTCAGGGTCACACTCACCGGTAGGCTCTATGCGGAACTTCAATTTCAGCACTTGATAAATTACTTGGCAAGAGCGAAACTACTGCGATCAGGATGTAATTATATGGTCACGTGGTAATGATGTAACAATAGGAGGCATTTCTCACATTAGCCTATGATTGTACTGCCAAAAATGACAAGATTTTTCCGAAAAACTAAGTCGAAACAAAAATACACTGACACATTAAAGGCTTGGTCCAGTCTTGTTAGGTTGTAAAAATAATTAACCTTTATTGCACATGTGTGAGAGAGTTAGTAAGCCCTTAGTCAGTTGGTCAGTCTGTCACTCAACAACGTGTCTCAAAGACGGTGACCGACCAAACATTGAAAGAGGCATCAAATTGTTGTACTAGACAAACATTAATTCTGCAATTTTAAGACTAAAAAATATAGAATGAATCTGCCAAGTAACAATTTCTTTCAGGTGATCACTTCCTTTCTACTAATATGAGAGCTCAATAATTATTTTTTAAATAGCATTAGAAATACAAATACTTCACTTTTTAACTCTGAAGATACAAATACACTCTAAAAAGTATGTAAATATGGAGTAAATACAAATACTATAGTATATGACCCCAACCCTGCTCCCTAGTTCTACATTAAAACTATAGTGTTCTTATAGTATGATTAATTTTAACTCCTAATATTCCAGCCACTAAAAACGGTTGAGTTTTTAAATTACATAGAGATTTTTCAATGCTATGGTAACCACTCACAGCAACTGTTTGACTAAATATAAACAACCAAAAAAATAGCAGATGTTTCTAAGGAATTACTGTATAGGTTTGCACCTAACCCTATATTAAGGCATGCTTACTGATGTAGTAGCTGGAAAAGCTGTGTAAAGGCAGCTAATATAATTTTATTTGCTTGTTAAATGTTTTCTTTATGCTATTCTTTAGCTAAGCAATAGCTGTAACTACAACACTTTCAGGAACACATTTCACAGGATATACCAACACAATACCTACCTTCGTGGTTAGACTATCAGGCAATGGATTTCCAAGTCAGAAACAACACTGTTGCATAAGACTTGTAAAAGTGACTAATAGAATGGCTCGTAAGTTGCTCATTAAAAAATGAATGGGAATAATAGCTGTTCGATAAATTGCACGGGGAAAGTGAAATAGTGCGTAACTAATTGAAATAGCACGGTAACTAGCTGGAAACTAAGTGAAATACCACGGTAGCAAAGTGAAATAGTACGGGTAAGTGCCACACATGCAGCGTTAACCTTGGAAACATACAGTTAGAGTAGTTTCTAGTTTAAGACAATGTCGCAGAAGATCTACCCGTATTAGACAGAATGTTTTTCAACAGCTTAGGAGGAGCCTTACGTTGAAAACAAAGTTCCAGGGGAAGCTAACCCTGAAATAAGGAGATAGTGAGTGAACAATACAGTGTAGCTACAATTGCAAATGACTAGCTGTCCTACTATTAGTGAGTGATAGCACGGTTAACCTGTGCTATTAGGGGTCAATAGCACTCGTAAAACAATTGAAATAGCACTCGGCTTCACCTCGTGCTATTTCAATCACTTTACTTGTGCTATTAATCCCGAATAGCACGGTTACCCGTGCTATAACTCATACAAATAGCACAGTAACTTACCACTAGCACTCACTGAATAGAAAATGAACTCTGATAGGTCTTAACTGCACCCACAAAAGAGAATTCAAAGTGGTAAACAATTCAATTAAATCAGATGATACAGGTAAAGAGATCAACAAACCAGAGGATTTTGTTTATGAAATTTGGGACAAGGTCAACCGGTGACCTAACACTGAAATATAGTAGGGTCAAAGTACAAATTACATAAGTTTGTCCACATTATTGGCGAGCGAGCGAGATACTTACAGGGGTAACACACTGGACAAGGCAAAATCGGATATATGTTCGATGTATATATATATATATTTATTCCATGCTAGATATCTTCACAATGATATTTTTAGGTATGTGACCCGTGAGATATCTCACAATATCTCATGGTGTTATCTCATGGCTGTATTGCGCATGCTCATTACCAGAGTAGTTATAGCAACCAGGCCTGGTGTACAAGTTTTATGGGTTTTTACAGCTACCTCTACTCTAGTGGAGCCTAACTAGCCAGGTTAGATCAGCTGCTATAATATCAGCTGGGGTTGTAGGGAGCCCCTGGTGAGCTTTTGCCAACTCTACACCTTGAGTTAACAAAAAACTACTTAAGTGAAGATATCTAGTGTGGAATAAACCATTTATTACACTCGTCAGAGTGATATGGCTAGATATTTCACTCTCAGGCTTTATATTCACTTGCCTTTGGCTCGTGAAAATAAATTAGCCTGCTCGTGAAATATTTCACCATATCACACTCTGACTCATGTAATAAGTACTACATACATGTATGGATTGTACGTATGCCCCTTAAATGCGCGTGTGAGTACTGTTTTTTTCTCCTTAAAAACACGACCTTTAGGCTTGACTCGACTTTCTCCTAAAAACACGACCTTTAGGCTTGACTCGACTTTCTCCTAAAAACACGACCTTTAGGCTTGACTCGACTTTCTCCTAAAAACACGACCTTTAGGCTTGACTCGACTTTCTTCTGATACTACAGCATTAAGAAAGCCTTACTTGAAACTTGGGCTCCAAATTGTGGGATAATTCCTGAGAAACGCTTGTTTTTCAAGTCCCATGCCATTGAAAACCCTTTACCGGATTTAATTTCAAAACTTCGTCGTTTTGGGGCTGCTAAAAATGCCACTTGTTGGTTGTCAAGTGCCACTGGTAGCCAGAATGGCTAAATTTAGGAAGCCAGAATGGCTAAATGATTGTTAGCTAAAATTACAAAAATAACTCCGGATATTATTTTTTTTTGTTAGAGCTGTGAGCTTGTTCACCAGTTACTGGTAACTGAGGAGTCAGAATGGCTTATATTGGACACTACAGAAGGTAACACTGTCAGAAAGCCTTATAACAATGCTGAGGAAGCCACCACTACTAGAGGGAAACTGAGGTAAGTACTTAATTCCATATTTGTAAGTTAAAATTACAAATATAACTCTGGCCTTCCTGTTTGTAGCTGAGAGCATGTTGTCAAACGAGACTGGTAATTCAGATAGTCAGAATGGCTTCAATTTGATACTACAGAAGTTGCTACTAGTCAAGAAAATGAGGTAAGAAAGTAATTTTGTATTTGTTTGCTAAAATTAATTGTCCTTTGTTTTGTAGCTGAGAGCTTGATGTCAAGAATTACTGGTAATAGGGGATATGCATGATGACATCACGTTAGTTCCGGCCACGCCCATTGATGGTATCACGGCACCACCAGTCCCATTGAAAATGTATTAGTTTTGCTTACTGCTTAGCCTATATTTTGCTGTAGCACCAGTTCTTTGTTGCATAGAGCCACCAAATTACAGGAATAGCTACATTATGAAATTTCCCACATGCTGGTATCGAATTTATGCATTTTTTGGCGGTTGTGGAGTGATGGAGAGTGGAAGTTTGGTGATGGGAGTGAAAGTTTGGTGATGGTTAGCGAGCAAATCAGCGAGTGTGCCACCAGTTCTTCTCAGAACTCATTGACAGGTGGCCTCTCTCTCCTAGTTCTTCTCAGAACTCATTGACAGGGGGTGAGGTTGCTGGTTCTTCTCAGAACCCAATGCCAGGTGGTGCCTCCTGTGCTTCTGTGGATTTTCTTGGAAGTGACCTCGATTGTGGTGAAGTTGCTGGTTTTTCTGGAAACTACTCAGGAGCAGGCAGGAATATAATGATCAATTTAACAGAAGATGATATTCCTCTGATATTCTCTTGCTGGTAGAGATCCTTGTCAGCTTCATGTTGTAGAGCTGAAGAGATGGCTAAAGTGTAGGGGTGCTATGGTTACAGGTAGAAAGAAGGATCTTGTGAAAAGGTGAGCATAAGTAGCTAAAATATTCAGTAATACTGTAATATTTTTGATAAATTTTTGTTGTTGTAATGTATAGAGTTGAGGATTATATATCTTCAGGATTGAATAGTAATATTGTAGATCCAGATGGTGGCATTCATGAGAATCGGCTAAGAGCACAAAAAGCCAAAGAAAAAAATACTACCCCCGTTCTTCCAAGTTCGCTTCCTTCATAGGGATGGACATCCAGTTTACAGCAGCTTCCACCTTTTAATTATGGTTGTCTTTATGCCCACTTGGTTACCGGTTTACAAGTTACTGGAGCTAGTGGTTCTTGTCAGGCAGGAGCGATGAAACATAAAGAGGCTGGATATCGGCTGTTTAAAGATAACCACGTTATGATGGTGAGATTTAACCCTGCCAATGATAATTTCTGCATTTTTCACGCTTATGTAAAGCCGTCATTTAAAAATACAGGTAAATATTCTACAATAGTAGCACTTGCCAAAAGTTCTGGCCATGTTGCAGGTGCTAAATGTAATTGTAAAGCGGGCGGTGGTGGTTGTTGCAAGCATGTTGCTGCACTATTATACAATATATTAGATTATACAGAGCTTGGGCTAAATGAAATTCCTCCTGATAAAACTTGCACCGAACTGCACAACAGTGGCATAAGCCCAAAAATATTACATACAATGGACCGGCATTATTTTCTGAGATACAGTTTGTGCACCATGTATATGGTAAGAGAAAAGGTGAAGAATGTGCTCTTCTGATGGATAAAAATGGAAAAAATATCGGGCATGTCCCTCTAATTTGAGCATTGTAACTGAAGAGCGGATTAGAAAACTATGCACGAGCTTGGAAGCTGACAGCAATGCCGTCCCATTTACCACAGTGATGAGAAATAATGATTACAAACCCTTATCTTCATCCACTAGTCCTTTCTCCGCTAGTCCTTCATGTGCTAGTCCTTCATCACCACCATCTCCTTCCACTATTGAACATAATTCAATTTCTAGAGGAGATTCTGCTACTTCAGCTGCTACGCCAGAAGAAAAACTGTGGGAAGAAGTCAATGTAACCAGTGATCAGGCAAAGCATATAGAAACTATAACAAGAGCTCAAGCAGATTCTGTTGAGCGGCACTATGAGCATAGCATTAGAATAACTGCCTCATTTTTTGGTCGGGTGTGTAGGAGGTTGCCGACAACAACATCTGATTGTTTGGTTAATTTAATAGTAAATTTAAAAAAATTCCAATCGATGCCTGTGGCTTGTGCTTGGGGTAAAAATAATGAATCAAAAGCGAGGGACGCTTATATTGAAAATATGAAAATGACAGGGCATAGCAATTTGGAAGTTTTTGAATCTGGGTTAGTTGTTAATATTAAATACAGTTTCTTGGGAGCTAGTCCAGATGGTGTTGTACATGACCCAGTTTCAGCTGATCCTGATGGATTGCTAGAAATTAAATGCCCTTATGGACAGAGGGATATTTCTCCGTATGAAGCTGCACAGCAAAAATCCTCTTTTTGTGTATTACAAGATGATAACTTACATCTAAAAAAAAAACATCAGTATTATTACCAGGTGCAAGGGCAAATGGCAATATGTAAAAAGAAATGGTGTGACTTCGTTGTTTATACTAACAATGGAATATCCATAGAAAGAATACACTTCGATGAAATATTTTGGAATGACATGATTGTGAAACTGAAATCATTTTATGTGACTTCAGTAGTACCAAAACTTGTTCAGAAATTTTCTCAATAATTTTTTTCCATACAGCTTAAATCATAATTTTCTATTCAATTTATTATATCATTTTTGTCATGTTATTTTATATATTCTAATTCTTTAAAATAACAGCAAAATATTTAATTTATTTTAATTAACAAATACATTGATTCAAAATGATTATTAAAAAAGGTGACAAAAACTTTACCGCCAAAAAATGCATAAATTCGATACCAGCACGTGGGAAATTTCATAATGTAGCTATTCCTGTAATTTGGTGGCTCTATGCAACAAAGAACTGGTGCTACAGCAAAATATAGACTAAGCGGTAAGCAAAACTAATACATTTTCAATGGGACTGGTGGTGCTGTGATACCATCAATGGGCGTGGCCGGAACTAACGTGATGTCATCATGCAAATCCTGTATTGAAACAATACAAACTTGAGGTGTGTATGGAAAACTTAACACACACACATACAGACTCACCCATATGCATGCCGCAAGGTGGTGTTTCAATAAGCAGCTGCCAGGACTAAGCTGTTCGTATTATTATTATCACTAGTGGTGTGTTTCAACACAAAGTAAGTGAGATAATTCAGTTATATTTTAGGATGTAGTATACATTCTCAAAAATATAATTTTTGTCCATTGATCAATAGGCTAAATAGCATCATTATTTGTTCCTAACCTTTAGATTCTTGAGCCCAAGTGTAGTGCGCGAGGATCAAATGAGCACAGTCAACTAGACAAAACAAAGCAGAATTGAGAAAAAGTACAACGAAGGTTTTGAAGACAATCAACAAATGTAGCAGTATACGAAGAATGGGCTCGTCAGCGACGGCACCCGCGGAGGAGTTGTGGATTATATACTTGAGGCTGAGGAGCTCGTAACTTGAACGAAACAAGCTCCCAAGGCCCGTTCTTTTTATTTAGTTAGTCCATTAGCAGTACTCTTTAGGATCCACCCTTAGTTGGAGCTCTACAAACACCAAGAAAAAAGTTAGTAATCCCTAGCAACCAAAATCCAATTATTGTGAATATTTGCGTGGGAGTTGTCCCAGCACCCTTAAACTACACTATTGTTAAATTTGATTTTAAAAAACTAACACTCATGCTATTAAAATAAAGTCAAGTTTTTAAATTACGTGTGAGGTAAAGGGGTTTCAATGTCATAGTAACTGCTCCCGCAACAGTTTGAATTGAAAAAGAAGCAACAAAATCAAATCACGTTATTTAAATTTTTCTTTATGATATTCTTAATAGTAGTTGTAACGCACAATACTTTCACACAACTGAACATACCTACGCAAGACTTACCTTCGTGGTTCGTCTAGTGGACAATGCATTTTTAAGTAAATACTGTTGAGTAGGGCTTATAACTGTGACAAATAGCGCATTAACTTACCACCGCCACTAACTCGAATAGAAATGGAGCTCCCATAAGAATTTGAGTTTTAACTGCACCCGCAAAACAATTCAAAGCCGTAAACAATTCAATTTCTAAGGTGATACGGGTAATGGTCGCTAAACCGGAGGATTCTGTTTAGTGAAGATTGGGACGGGGTCGAACGCGGAGCGAACACAAAAATACGGAGGGTCAAAGTACAAAATGACATACATACGTCCATATATATAAATAAACTAGTGGTGTGCTTGAGCACAAATGGCGAGCGAGCCTGATGGTTAGGTAACATAAAATGTTACTATGTTTTAGCTTACTTCATGCAAACACTATAATAGCAGTTATGACATTTGATTTCAGCAAACAAATACAAATCACTCTCTTACCAACTTTTGTAGTATCAAACATTCTGATAATCTCAATCACCAGTAACTCTTGAACAAGCTCTCAGCTACGATAAAAAATAAACCAGTGTTATTATTTGTAATTTTAGCCAACAAATATGGAATTACTACTTACATCATTCTTGAGTATTGATAACTTCTGTAGTATCAAATTGAAGTTACTTTGACCATCTGAATTACCTTGAATTCTTGACAACAAGATCTCACCTACAAAAACAAAAGACAATCAATTTTAGCACACAAATACAAAATTACTTTCTTACCTCATTTCCTTGAGCAGTGGTAACTTTGTAGTACCAAATTTGAGCCAATCTGACTATTTGAATTTACCAGTCACTGTTGACTAGCTCTTAGCTACAAAAAAAAGAAAGGCCAGAGTAAATTTTGCATATTTAGCTAACAAATATGGAATTGCGTACTTATCTCAGCTTCCCTCGAGAAGTAGCAGCTTCCATAGCATTAATACTACGGCATTCTGACTACCAACGGCTCTTGACAACCTACAATCGGCACTCCGTATCCCCCCATAAAACGGCGAAGTTTTGAAATTAAGTCTGGAAAAGGGTCTTCAATGCCATAGTAACTGTCGAATCAACTTTTTGTGTCTTGAAAACAAGCGTTTTAGCAGGAATTTTCTCATACTTTGGAGCTTAAGTATAAAGTAAGGTTTGCTTAATGCTGTAGTTTCAGAATAAACTGGAGTCAAGCATAAATAGCCGTGTTTTAGGAGAAAAAAGTTCCCCGCGCGCGCGTTTAAAGAGCATACGGACCATCCATACATACATACATACATATATATAACATATACCCGATTTTGCATTATCCACCCCTAATACTGTCTCGCTCGCTTCGCTCGCTCGCCAATAAACAAACATCTCCGATTTTTTCATTTTTACCTCGGTAAGTGTCTCGCACGCTCGCTCGCCAATAATAATACACTTGTGCGTCAGTAACAATGATGGTGCGTATTCATGAATAATTCATGAGCTTAAGCAGTTTGGTAAAGAAGCAAAAGTTTTGCAAAACCAAGTCCACAATCATGATAGAAGGACAAAGAGACTCAGAAACAGGAGATAGAGAGACTAAGGAGAACGGACTCCATAACTAACTTAAGAAAGGAAATGAGGGGGATAAGAAAAGCTGAGAAAGGAGAGCAGGAGAGAGAAACTGATGCAACCTTAACCAAGTGGTAGAGGATGATAATGAATAAAAATAATTTATGCTACCTGCATTTACTTTGCAATATATCAAGCGCCACTGTGTGGTGGGGTACTTGCTAGTATTGTTAATGTTGGACCAAATTTTCCTGTCAAAACCTGCTATTAATATTTGATCATTTACACAGTATGAAATGGTATAACCATGATATAAAATAGTTAAACCATGACAATTCGGGATAAATGCCCTTTCCAGGATGGAGCAATAATTTTTCAAACAAATGGTTTAACTATTATTTACTTATTATGTAATAGTTTAACTATGTGTTTGAGGAATTATCACTGATAAACAACCCGATCCTGAGGAGGAGGCCCTAGGGGGAGGGTGGTTATCTAGCAACTCTATCCTGAGGTTATCTAGCAATAATTCCGAAAGTTGCTGTGGTTTAAGTTGAAAGAACCTTAATTTGCATTATTAAATATCAATTCATCTAACCATCTGATTTTGCCTAACGCTCTGTAAGGCTTGCTTCCAAGCGAAAGCAAAATGGAGCTCACTGCGTGGGTGGAAAGGACTAGGTCGGATAGAGAGGTGTGGCTGACGACTCGTGTACGCGCATGGGCCAGGAAAGAGTCCAGTTTCACCAGATACTTCCCATCCAAGGTTTCCAGGAATCTTCGTTACGTTCAATCGCAAAATATTCCTGAACCGGGTGCAATACACAGCACCATCTCTTTCCTTTAGTCTCGCGGGGCCAGACCCTTTACCAACCCTGATCCCCCGCGTAGCGGATCAGGGTTGGTAAAGGGTCTGGCCCCGCGAGACTATCTCTCCTTACACCATCAGTACCAAGAAGTGGGTGTGGTTATCGCATCGCACGTGAACTATGACGCGCCATGAAAACGCTCTATTGACACATGCAGCGCTGTCGGAATATGTTTTGGCATAGGGGAGCCCCATGGACACGTTTGTAGTTTAAAGGTGTTCATGTGAGAAATCCTCTAGTTAGATTGTGACCCAAATTATAGGGGGTTCATTGTTTTGGATGTGTACGTATGTAAATAGGAAGCTAATTCTAGCTAGCTAGCTACAGATTGAAAACCTTATGCTACCAGCAAAATCATATCTAGCCACACCCTCAACTGCTGCGCAGTATCTGGTAAAGAATCGTCTCGACTATGCCGACCCCGTGGAAAATTTTTAGGATTGCATCACCGACAAAATCTGCCCACACTACCAGACTAGGAGCAGTTATTCTTTTGTGTTTTGTGTGAATAGATCTTGGGAACTACTAGCATATGCTGATAGGTAGATTGCTTCTACCTAAACTACCATGGCTTCTGTCACTATATTATATGTGAGCACTATGATCTATATTCTTCAAGTTAATTCTCAAGGTAACAGAAATATGTCCTTTTAGGTTAATACTGAATAAATAGAACTTGTGCATTAATTTGCTAGTTTGTTCCCTTCTAATATCACAAAGATATTTTACTGCCAATACTTGTACTGTTTGAAGGTAAAAATCAAACCATGTACGTAACTAGTCTGGCGTCGCCGACCCTTTTCCTTCTATTATTATTATACGTGGGGTTACGCGTGTGCGGTTGCACAAGTAGTATACGTTAGCTTCACCAGACCCTTTTCCTTCGCCCAATAATAGAAGAAAAAGGGTCGGCGACGCCAGACTAGTACGTAACCAATAAGGAACTAGTGAGAAAAAAGCAAAAACTTAATATAAATAATATTGTGCCAGTTTTGGTCTTAATCAAATTTTACTTAAGCTTATTGCTTTGTTGTGGTAGGTTTCTCATAACAATCCACCCCTCACATATTTGTCACATCCAGAACTGATATCCTATCAATATAACACTACTCAGTATCTAGTGTGTCAGACAATTTCTTATTGCTCGTCATGACACCATCGTTTTAGTTTTCACACTTACATATTAATAAAGCTACAGTGTACAAAACCAGAATGATGAAACTTAAAAAAAAAAGTAATTCTTTTATGTTATCAATGATTAAATAAGAATAATTGTTGGATCTTGATATTATAATATAGGCTTTATGTTGATTAACTCAGCTCCATATTATATCAATAAATGTGAACACAGCTAATTTTTGTTGTTAAATGTACTACAGTTACTATTCAACCAAGTGGCCCTGTCGTTCTCCCAGTTGGAAAATCAGCAACTATTACCTGCACATTAGAATCTGGAATAGTAGGATGGAATATAATTTTTGACAATATGGATCCTATAGCAGCAACTCCAGATAATTCTCCATTACCAGGAGTGACAGTAGTTGAACTGTCTGGATTATCAATACTGACTCTAAACACTTCTAATACAAGTATTACTTCAGTTACTTGTGTTGCTACATTACTTTCTAATCAAATGACATTTTCAAAGAAAATAAATGTAATAATTTATGGTGAGTAAGTAGATTGCAATTTAGTCTTAGCTACAAATATTTTTCCCCTTCAATGATAGTTTAATAATTGAACACTTCTATAGGAAAGTTTAATTAAGTGTTTCAGCCACTATGATAAATTACCCTCATTATAAAGAGTGATCCAAATTATTTGTATATATAATAAGCTATAATAAACAAAATGTATAATAATAATATTTATATAAGAATAAACAAAAGTTATTGACTAAATGATGATTCACATGAAAAAGTAGATGTTGAATTTTTCTCTATGTGTTTGCCCATAAGATGATGAAAGTGTACATGGATGATAAAATATTACTATTGAAAATTTATTGTGCCACATTTTAATTAAAGACTTAGAATCAATCAATACAACTCCTATTATTATGTCGTTTTGTTGGTATAGTATGTTATTTACCACTCAAAAAATGTCTGAATGCTCCTTGACTTTTGTTATGCACAGTCTGTTTGCTAAATAATATGCACATCACTATAGGTCCTCACAAGGAACACAATATACAATAGCTACCCAGAATCTCTGACACATCACATAAAGCAATGGTCTAAATAGTAGCATAATTAACTCATTTTTCAAGACCAAAATTCGTAAATCCAATTTCTAAGCTATTTCATTTCCTCATGTCCATAACTTAACTTTACATTGTTGGGCAACACTATTTTTCATACTTATAATGTGGCAATTTATAATACTTGCATGGACAACAGTTACAAAATGAAGATATTTCTTAATTTCTTTAACATTTAAGTTTGTTTTTTTCAACATAATAAATTTTTCATGTTAATAACAGGAATTCCAGATCATCCCAGTGAACTGGACATA
>WLWD01004539.1_pt1 | contig 29534 bp, 24 predicted proteins | sample 6712731 | NCBI WGS metagenome assembly WLWD01 (sample SAMN12718690, study PRJNA576275) | sponge metagenome | isolation source: marine sponge | host: Mycale hentscheli | place: New Zealand: South Island, Marlborough, Capsize Point | collected 2014-11-01
GAGCACCCCAACAGTGGTATTATAAAAAAGCAACAACAGAAAAAACTAAAATCAAGTGATGATGTTCTGGTATGAGGTGGTGTGCTGCTCTGAAGAAATACAACAAATTAGCTCTTCTAAATTGTGTATTCAATTATTGTTATCGTGATCATTTTATTATATTATTGTTAATAGTTAGTACTAAGCCTGGTAACTCAGGGTGTAAAGGTGGCTGTAGGGGTTCCCCACATCCCTAGCTGATATTTTAGCAGCTGTTCTAACCTGGGTGGGCAGGCTAGTGCTACACCAGAGCAAGGTTGCTGTAAAACCATGAAAACTGGTAATGGTTGCTATAACTACTAGGGTAGTAAGTGAGTACAGCTTGAAATTACTGCATGAAATGTATTGAGTTATTTCATGGTGGTGTACCTAAAAATAACATATCTAGGTGGAATATTATAATCTTTATAATAATTGGGTGTCAGTAACAACCACTAACCAAGGACGACCTTGAACAACAATGTTTATTCATGAATAATTCATGAGCGTGTACGGTTTGGTAAGCATTGTCATCTCCTGGTAGGGAAAGTGTCATCACATTCAGTAGAAAGTGCTGGTTAATTCTAAAAGCATGTGCAATAGACAATGAAATACTGTGTATGTTTCAAAAAGGAAGGCGGAAGTATGAAAAAGAAGGTAAAACTAAAAAGCAGGTGGAATTGACGAGTAAAGGCTGGGGCTAGTTTCCAAAACGGAGGCGACATATGAAATAGAAGACAAAAGTATCTCAAGTTGACAGAAATTCAGAAGCAGGAGAGATAGACAAAGGAAAAGGGGACTCCATGACTCAAGAAAAGAGCTGAAGAAAGGAGAGGTGTGGTATAAGAAAAGCTCAGATAGTTTTGAAAAAAAAAAAAAAATTAGCAGGAAAGGGAAATGTATGTAGTCTTAACCAATGGTAGAGAATGATAAATGAGGAAGATAACTTGTGCTACTGCATTATTACTTGCAATACGTCAAGCACCACTATGTGGCAGGGTACTTGCTAGCATATAATAATACACTTGTACACTTTTGTGTCAGTATGGACAACTGACAACACACAACCCTGCTTGTACATGTATTCATGAATAATTCATGAGCTGAATCAGATAGGAAAGCATTATCAATACAGGTCGGTAAAGTGTCATCAGTAATACCGACAACATGTTGGAGATGGATGTGAATAAAGCTGAGCCAGGTGGATGAGAAGTTGTCTGTACCAATGATGATGATGATGTGTGTATACATATGAGTGAAGTGAAGTGAGTGAGCAGACTGAAGTCACTAAGCCAATGATGATGATGATGTGTGTATACATATGAGTGAAGTGAAGTGAGTGAGCAGACTGAAGTCACTAAGCCAATGATGATGATGATGTGTGTATACATATGAGTGAAGTGAAGTGAGTGAGCAGACTGAAGTCACTAAGCCAAGTGGTAGCTGAGGATAATAGCATGGAATGAAAATAACTGATGCTATTCCTAATTTGTGAAAGTGTACATCAAGTGCCACTGTGTGGTGGGGACTTGCAAGTTAGGAAATATTGCTTCAGTTTCTGTCAGTTAGGAAGCTTGTCTTTGTCACTCATCCAGATTGTTTCTCCATTACTCTTCAATGTTAATTCAGCAGAGAGGGTGTGTCAGCTAGAAGTGGATTTTCTTAATTGAATGGCTTGAGGCTAATATCTACTATTTGTATTTCTTCTTTCTTTCTTTCTTTGTCTCTTTCTCTTTCCTTTATTAATTAATTACTTCATTTATTTATTTTCTTACTTATATTATTTATTTATTTCAGTGACAAGCTCTTCCCAGCTCTTGGATTTGGAGCTCAAATCAACGGACAAGTATCTCACGAGTTTGCCCTCAATGGGAACCCGTCAAACCCGTATTGTGCTGGAATACAAGGCGTGGTCGCTGCCTATCACAATGCCATCAGATCTGTGGAACTCTGGGGACCCACGAACTTTGCCCCCATCATCAACCATGTGGCCACGTTTGCAGCAGAGGCCAAGAAGAACGTGGAAGTTCAGGTTAGGCCATCGCACAACTAGTGTAATGTCTGTCTGAACACTGATACAGGTCTTATATATTCTCACAGCAATATTTCATTCTGCTCATGCTCACTGACGTATATTCCTGTAGCAATATTTCATTCTGCTCATGCTCACTGACGTATATTCCTGTAGCAATATTTCATTCTGCTCATGCTCACTGATGGCGCTATATCAGACATGGCGGACACTAAGAGAGCCATCATTGCTGCCTCTCGTCTCCCCATGTCTATCATCATAGTGGGTGTGGGAGGTGCTAACTTCTCCGCCATGGATGAGCTAGACTCAGATGATGCAATGTGAGATATAATGCGAGGAAGAAATCTACTCCATTTGTATAAATGAACTTTTACTCTTTATGTGCAGGTTGAGTAGCGGGTCAGAGCGTGCTGATAGAGACATCGTCCAGTTCGTACCTTACCGGAACTTTTCACATGTAAATGAATTGTAGTGATACAGTAGGATGGTTTAGTTAGTGATACAGTAGGATGGTCTAGTTAGTGATACAGTAGGATGGTCTAGTTAGTGATACAGTAGGATGGTCTAGTTAGTGATACAGTAGGATGGTCTAGTTAGTGATACAGTAGGATGGTCTAGTGAGTGATACAGTAGGATAGTCTAGTGATACAGTAGGATGGTCTAGTTAGTGATACAGTAGGATGGTCTAGGTAGTGATACAGTAGGATGGTCTAGTTAGTGATACAGTAGGATGGTCTAGTTAGTGATACAGTAGGATGGTCTATTTAGTGATACAGTAGGATGGTTTAGTTAGTGATACAGTAGGATGGTCTAGTTAGTGATACAGTAGGATGGTCTAGTTAGTGATACAGTAGGATGGTCTAGTTAGTGATACAGTAGGATGACCTAGTTAGTGATACAGTAGGATGGTCTAGTTAGTGATACAGTAGGATGGTCTAGTTAGTGATACAGTAGGATGGTCTAGTTAGTGATACAGTAGGATGGTCTAGTTAGTGATACAGTAGGATAATCTAGTTAGTGATACAGTAGGATGGCCTAGTTAGTGATACGGTAGGATGGTCTAGTTAGTGATACAGTAGGATGGTCTAGTTAGTGATACAGTAGGATGGTCTAGTTAGTGATACAGTAGGATGGTCTAGTTAGTGATACAGTAGGATGGTCTAGTGATACAGTAGGATGGTCTAGTTAGTGATACAGTAGGATGGTCTAGTTAGTGATACAGTAGGATGGTCTAGTTAGTGATACAGTAGGATGGTCTAGTTAGTGATACAGTAGGATGGTCTAGTTAGTGATACAGTAGGATGGTCTAGTTAGTGATACATTAGGATGGTCTAGTTAGTGATACAGTAAGATGGTCTAGTTAGTTAGTGATGTGTTTTTGTTGTATTTATTTCCAGGCTACTCCTCAGACTCTAGCTAGTGCTGTGTTGGCTGAAGTTCCGAGTCAACTGACTGACTATATGAGAAGGAATAACTTAGTTCCTCGTAGACTTTGAACTCTGATGTAGCTGTAGACTCTGTAATGTTTTAAGAGTTTTATCAAAAGATTTTTATGTCATTTTGTAAGTTTTTAAATAACAATTTTTTTTTAAGATTAGAAGTGATAGATATGTTGTTAGACTTGAAAAAGATGAGGTGCTTGAGCAGTAAATAATTCAGAGGAATAGATCGCGATCTGGGGCTTTATCTAGCTGGAATGTTCCAGGTATTTTTATGCTGTTTCTTTTAAGTTTGTTATCTTAAAGTAACACTTTTTCCGATTATTTCAAATGGTTCTTTAAAGAGAAGCTCCTGCCAATGCAAGTTCATCTTTGCAGGAGATTCACATGTTGTGGGATGAGGTGTGGATCTGCAGGTCAGCAGGGAGTTATCAATTCTGAAGTTTAATGATAAATTGTCACTCTCACTGGCCGGCAAGGCTACTTTAAATGACCTTACAAACTTTCAGCCAATCCTTCTTGATCTTGCTAAACCCAGACTGATGTTTATTCCCTCCCACTTGAAATTCTCTCATTTGTTTACTTGGCATCTTGAGGGTTTTTTTTTTTTGACTAGCTTGTCTATTGTCACCTTGTGTTACACTGATAGTCTAATAAACATCATCCAAACAAAATAAGAAAAAGAAAAAAAAAAGCAAGATAGCTATAATTGAGGTTTTAATGACTTTAATTTCCAATTTTATTTTTTTAATTCTTCCAATTTGACATAACTGTGATGCTAAATTACTGCATTAGTTATCTCTCTTTCCTGTGTTTAGCGATGTTGAAAGCAATTTCACTGGACCTATTATATATGCTATTTACTAGTAATCATGTACCAGAGAGGAACCTTTTTCCAAGAGTTTGTCAAGGAAGATTTTCAGTAAAGCAGGTGACAGTAGCCACAGAGAAAAACAAACAGATATGTACCAAGTGATAATCACTAACCACCTTTAGTTGATGTGGCCAAGTGGTACTGACACTTGTGGTTTTTATCACTTATGAATATCATTATGTATCACCTTATAAGTTGTGCAATTGAGAAGTATAGTGTGTGATTGTTGTATTGAATACTAAAACTCTGATTGATGTAATACTTGCCTGTGTTCTCCACCATTTCACTAATGCTACAACATAAACTTTGTGATTACACCACCTACAAATGCTACACTGAATAAATGCTACTCCATAATGCCCTACTCTCTCTGGGCTTTCCAGCTACAGGAATTGACTGGTTAAAGTTGATTTTCTTCTAACTGGCTTTAGGGAAGTCTCACTGCTCTGTACCTTTTGCCTTCTTATGTTGCTATAGCTTGTGGTCCACTGACATGTTCAGATCACCTGTTCAAGATAAGTCTACTAGCTATACATTTATCTGATTTGTCCACAAACTAAACTGTCATTGTATCTTCCATGCCTATTATAATATTCAGGGTATAATTCTTCTCGCTCCCACGCAGGCGCAATAAGAAATAACTGTGAATTTTGAAGGCTGAAATGCGAGTGTATTTTGGGTGTGGTCCAGTGAGGAAAGAGAGAGACTGCCACACCGAGAGCGACTAGTCGGGCTACGCCCGTCTACGTACAGAGAGGGGACCCCACTGTTGAAGTTGGAGTAACAGCATTTTTTTTCAGGTTAGCAAGTTATGGCGGAAAGTCAGCCTCAAGCCGCTCTTACTGAGGTGAGTGCTTATCTACTTTCAGTGTGAAGCTTAGCTCTAGCAGATGTCTAGATCTGGTGTTTTTTTTTTAGGTGATTACCAGCTAGATCCAGTGTTGTTGTTTTCTAGCAGCTTACTAGATCCATTTTTCTAGCAAAATAGCTAGAGATCCAGTGTTTAAATTCTTAGCTGATTACTAGATCTGGTGTTTGACTTGTATCAGTGAAAGGAAATTCGACTAAACCACAAGTTGTTTTAGAGAGGGTATGGTTCCCAGGCCAACAATTAGTCTGACTAAAAGAGTTTGAGCAAGGATTGGCTTTTTTCTATTGAGTTTTGTGCATATTTTGCTCTCCCCCCCCCCCCCCCCCCCCCCTCCCCTCCCTCCCTCCTCCCTCCCTCCCACACACACACACATACACGCACTCCACGCACGCACGCACTGCACTCAACACTGCCCAACGCACCAACACCAAAGAGTGACAGAATAGTTTTGGCATTGACTCTAGTACAGCTTTATAAGGGTAAGATATGTTAGTGTTATTCCATGGTATGCATAAGTTATTGTTAGCCTCCATTTTACCTGGATTATGAACTAATAACAGACGCTTCAATTAAGTATGTAGAAGTGTGTTCTCCTATGAGCATGCTCAGAAATGAATTCCCTCTTCTTTTTTTACTTCAAATTGTGGTGCCTTATTTTGAGCATGCTCAGACAAACTTTCCTCTCTCTTTTGTTTTTTTTTTTTTTAAGTTTCTGTTGCGTGTTTTGTTTTGAGCATGCTCAGAAATGACTTTCCCTCTTCTTTTTTTTACTTCAAATTGCTGGTGCCTTATTTTGAGCATGCTCAGACATAACTTTCCCTCTCTCTTTTTTTTTTTTTTTTTTTTAAGTTCCTGTTGCTTGTTTTTGTTTTTGAGCATGCTCAGAAATGACTTTCCCTCTCTTTTTCTTTCAAGTTGCTGGTGCCTTTTTTGTTTTGGAGCATGCTCAGATATGTTTCCCTCTCTTTTTTTGCAGTGTTAGTGTGTTTTTTTGTGAGAGGATACTCAGACATGAGTTTCCCTCTCTTTGTCTTTATAGTTGGTAGTTGTTTTACTCTCGCTATCATTGAAGTTTAGTTTGTTCCAGAAATATAGTAAGTTGTGTGTTATACTCTTTTGTAATATTGTTATGTTATGGTTGTTTTTATTGTTGTGATTTTTATTGTTTGTTTATTGTTTGGTTTGTCTTTTCTTACTATGTGTAAAGTTTGTATGTTAGTGCCATTTTATGAATAAATTTGATTTATCTTTCATTGAATGTATGTTTGTGTGTGTGTGTATGTTATATGGCACAGTAGCCGTCTTAAAAAGCTTCTAAAATGTGTCGCGTAGAACTGAAGTAAACAGTCTTTTTTCAACATTTTGTTACTGTTTCTATTAATTTCAGTACTGCTTACATAAAATGCTAATAAAAATAGTCGAGCTTTTCTGTGTATTTAGTGCTAAAAGTTAGAAACTCTTCCAGTGCTATATCAGTAAGCTGAGACCTTGTACTGCCTATTAAACACTATGGAGGTCGTCCAAAAAGATTTGTTGAAAAAAAAACTGACTAGCTTTTAATAAACGGGCAGGCTAAAGTTACAACAGACTCAACACTCTAACCAGGTCCTCATTTTGTTGGTCTTCCAGTTTAATCTCTAGCTGTAAAAAATATCTAAACCAGCAATGGTGCTGAGTCCTAGAAAGTATTGGTAGCGTCGGACAGCCGTACCACAATTCTGCAAGATAAATGCAAAAGCAACATCTCTTGAATGTTTAAATACAATTTTGGAAAACAATTTCTATATTTCTAGAAGTGAGGCATAAGATAAATAGGAAAGATTAAAAAAAACAACAACTTTAAAACATAGTTTAACAGAAGTATAACCGTATTTGTGACCATCTACAGGAAAACCGGGCACAATGCGGCACCCTTCGAAAAAATATTTTTTTGCACTTACAGAGTTGCCGGCGTCCAGATATTGAGCTCTCCAAGTTTTATCGCCGTAGCTTAAGTCGTTCCCGCTATAATAGACCTAACCTTTCCGTTCCGTCGGCTTGAAACAATACATTTTTAAGAAATTGATCAATCTTTTCTCGATATTTACGCACGCTGCGTTGTGCCTGGTTTTCTCGTAGACGGTCACATTTTATGAATCGCCATACTGTTTGCACCTCCTTTTGTTATACCTGCTTCCACTGTCCGTTCTACTGGATGAAGTTCAAACCATTTTCTGGTGCCTTTTAATACAGGAAGAAGCATCATATTTTCTTAATGTGTATTTGTGTGTTAGAATATGTGACCGGTTCTGACAAAACTGACATTGTGAGATGTTTAAAAAAAATCAGTTTTATGCTGTAATCCTGTAGTTCTAATAAGTCAATAGCACTTACCATTCATTCTTCAGTTAGGAGCGTCTATGTGGGCTGTATAAACACTCAGAAAGCCACACGGTTAGCTTCAGAACAAAAATTAAAGTGAAGAGAAAATCTTGTTTAAATGGGTATTGTAAGATTTTCCCCTGCAAAGGGTGACCTCGTGTCCAGAGTTTTTGTACAAGACTTCTTGATAAAAGTTGGTAAGCTTTTAGGCTTTAGTACTACTAGTCATAATGAGTAAGCTAGAGTTTGTGTTGTAAGCTATTCTTCCTGTGGCCATTTTTTACTTTAGCTTCCACGGGTATCGTCATAGAAACAGCGACTTGCTTTCTCCAATTCAGCTGGTGCTATTAGTACGGTAGATCTCCATTACTAAGACCCTATTTTGAAGCTTTAGCTCAGATTAGCCGAAATTTTAACCTTCAGTAGTTTGCTAGTAATGTTGCAGAAAACGCCAGAAACATATTTTTTATAAATATTAGGTAAATTGACTTTATTGTGTGTTTAAGCGATTTTAATTGATTGTAAAAACGGTCGATTTTCTCATAGCCGGTCATATATGATGTTAGTGTTTTAAGTTTGTGTGTTTGTATGTTGTATTTAGTCAACATTGTGTATAATTAGTATGTACATGTGTTTGTTTACATTATTTATTGTTGTTAACAATAATATTGTTATTTTGTATTGTTTTATTTCCGGTTGTATTAATTATGAAGTGTTTATATAGCACGTGCAATGTTTCTATAAGAAAAGATTGTTTGTGTGTTAGCATATTTCGTACATTGGTGCATGTAATGTCTGGTATAAATTTGTTTGTGTGTTAGTTTTTAAATTCTTGCATTAAAACAATTAATGTAATGTTTGTTTGTTTGTCATTATTTTCTTTATTATTTATATATTTTGTTTATTTGTATTTAGAGAAATCTCCTTCATCCTTTAGCCTCACTTCACTGGGAACACTGCCATACATGGAGGGAGAGAGTCACGCCTGGTCAATGTGCAGTACTACAGAATAAAGTACTGCTACTAGATTGGCATGGCAGACTTCACATCTCTACTGACCTACACTCATGGACTACTACTCGTGCACCATATGTAGCCTCGTCCCTAACTACCTACCAGTCTAAGTTTGTATTGGTTGGTGGACGTCATCCCTCCACTCATGTAGTCACTAACTCTCTGTTGACTAGTACTACTGGTCTAGACTGGAAGCCATCGCTACGTGCCATGCCTACTCCTCGCTCCTGGCCATCATCAGTTAGTGGAGGATCACCAGAGGTCCTGGTCGTGGCTGGTGGGTGTGGCTCACATGACGAGAACTTGGACATAGTGGAAGTTCTACTCAACGACCATTGGACGACTGCAGACTCACTTCCTTCTTCATGCAGTGACATGCGATCAACATTCCATGAAGGCAACTTCTACTTCACAGGAGGAGAAGACAAGGAGGAGATTCTATTTATTTGCAGTTTAGAGTCTGTCATGGCATTTGCTAGTAATGGCAGGACAACTCCACTAACAATATGGAGGACAGTAACCATACCTATTGCCATCTTCGCTATGGCCTCATATTTATCAAATCTAATCGTCATCGATAAATATTCTACAGTTAGCAGTTACTCCAACAGAACAGAGAAGTGGATTGAGACTACTAGTGAGGGAGATGGACCAGCTAAGAAGGTTGATGTATGGATAGCTACTGCAGTATTAACAACTGGACAGTTAGTAATGGCCAACTATGATGGAGTGTATAGAGGAACTCTGTCAGGTTAGTGTATTCAAATAGCAGCTCCCTCTAGAAGCCTCCCTGACTGAACTCTGTCAGGTTAGTGTATTCAAACAGCAGCTCCCTCTAGAAGCCTCCCTGACTGAACTCTGTCAGGTTAGTGTATTCAAACAGCAGCTCCCTCTAGAAGCCTCCCTGACTGAACTCTGTCAGGTTAGTGTATTCAAATAGCAGCTCCCTCTAGAAGCCTCCCTGACTGAACTCTGTCAGGTTAGTGTGTTCAAATAGCAGCTCCCTCTAGAAGCCTCCCTGACTGAACTCTGTCAGGTTAGTGTATTCAAATAGCAGCTCCCTCTAGAAGCCTCCCTGACTGAACTCTGTCAGGTTAGTGTATTCAAATAGTAACTCCCTCTAGAAGCCTCCCTGACTGAACTCTGTCAGGTTAGTGTGTTCAAATAGCAGCTCCCTCTAGAAGCATCCCTGACTGAACTCAGTCAGGTTAGTGTTTTCAAATAGCAGCTCTTTCTAGAAGCCTCCCTGACTGAACTCTGTCAGGTTAGTGTATTCAAATAGCAGCTCCCTCTAGAAGCCTCCCTGACTGAACTCTGTCAGGTTAGTGTATTCAAAGCAGCTCCCTCTAGAAGCCTCCCTGACTGAACTCTGTCAGGTTAGTGTATTCAAAATACTCTACCCTGCAGTAATATTGGTTTCTTTTCAGCAGGTTCATATTAATATAGCCTCTTTCAAGTACATTTATAGATTATTGTTATTGATATGGAGATTGTTAAAAAAAAGTATGTTATTGTTATTTGGTAAATTATGTTTTAACAAAATAATTTATTATTAACATGTTAATAATTATGAATGTTAGGTATTTACTAGTCTTTACAACATATCTAAATTGCAGGTGATACTGGCAGCTGCTTCTACTGGCAGCTGTTTTATTTCAGCTGCTTTTGCTGGCTTAGTTCCAGCACTCTGCCTGCCCTCAATCTATAAAAAAATATGTAGCTATGTAGTTGTGTGTATAGTATACAACAAGTCTGACTGTAATACCTGTGATTATAATAACCCACTACTATCATCTCCTTTTTTTTCTTTCTTTTTTTTGCATCTCCTTTCCCTTCCTAACTCTCCCTGTCTCCAATTCTTCCTTCTTAGTCCATCTCCCTCCTCCTCTCTTTTTCCTCTGATTTTGTATGTACAAATGATAAACAAATATTTATAATGTTGTTGTTGTTGTTGTTGTGTAGTGATATCCTATTCCCCAGACAACCAGTTCATATCCAATGTCCTGTCCAGACTAGAGGCAGTGATGGGCATTGACATTGAGTCTGTCCTGGCCAACAGTCACTCTCAACTAACACAATCTACTGGAGTAGAACTACCAGACCTTGACCCACAGACCGATCCTATTGATTATGTAGAACAAGTTATTGTCACATGGCGTAGACTACATCATCCAACATGGCAACAACTACTGGACATCTTACAAAATATTGGACTAGCAGAGCTGAGTCAGCAAATTGACGCATTCATGAGAGGTAAGAGTCATTTTTGAAATAGTATATGTGTAATAGTATTTTGTGTCATGTACATTTTAATGGTGTTTATGAATGCAATACTATTTTTACACTGTATAATGAAGTCTATTTAAGGTGCTGATAGATATGTTATAAATATGATTATTAGACATCAGTATTTGTATTTGTTGGATCAGTTTTATAGTCCAAAGTATGTATTTATTTGCTGTGATAGGTTACTACAAGATTGAAGATGCATACAAGCACTTCATTGTTTCCAAGGATGTGCTGGAGCTTCTGTCTTTAAAGTTGATGTTTGTTGGTCCTCCACGACAAGGCAAGAGTACAACTCGCCGTCGAGTTAGGAAAGAGATCATAGATCTTCTGTCAGCAGGAGAAGAGGAGCAGATTCATGGCAGCACAGGCACAGTGGAGTGTTCCAATATGCTAGTCCAAGGCTCGTCTGATCCAACTACAGCAGAAAGGAAGGCAAACTGGGCCATTGTACAGAATCTCACTGAAGAAGCATCCATACTCTTTCGCAGTATCAAAAGTAGTTTTGAGACTAAATCCACTTCTGAGGGTACAAGTGATTCCCATAAAAATAGAGAAACCGCAAAAAGTGTTCAACAGGATGGCAGTGGTTCAGAGCAGTCTGCGGAAGAATCGCCACAATCTACTTTACTAGGATTTACCAAAAGTAAGCCATCAAGACAGAAGGAATCCTCTCCTGTCTCACCAACAAATGTCCAACTCTCTGATGAGGTGGCAACATCACAAGATTATTCCGAATTAGCTGCCGTATTCAAGAAAGTGTCCCAACAACCAGAGTTTGTTGAAGATTTGAGGCATTCTTTCAGAGCTTTCTTGAGGATGGAAGATACTGGAGGTCAGCCTGAGCTGATGGACATGCTACCAGCACTCACCATACGACCTGGCCTCTACTTGCTGTTCTTTAACTACATGTTCCAATTAAATGAGGAGTATCGGGTCTTTTATCAGAGAGCTTCAGGAGAGACAAGTGCACCAGAGAAATCTGAGTTTACTCTTCAAGAGATGCTTTTGCGCACTCTGGCCAGTATATCTTGTTACAGTTCCTCTTCCCATCTTCAACCTCTACCAGGAACAGACAACCCAGCCATTGGTGAGATACTGAAGTCCTCCAAGTCAGTAGTGTACATAGTGGGTACTCACAAAGACAAGGTTTCTGAGGAAGACATCAATACAGTCGACTCACAGCTTCAAAAAGTGATCAGAGACACTGACTTCTACAGGAAGGGCATAGTTCAGTTCTGCTCACAAGACAAGCTTGTAGTTTCTCTGGACAACATGGGAGGAGGAATAGAAGAAATCGATCACTTGCATCAGCTACTGGAGAATGCCATGGAGAAATACTTTAAGAAGCTAAAAATTCCAGCCGTGTGGCTCCTGTTCAGCTTGTGTCTTCGCATGAGAGAAGTGAGGACAGCCAGCCTGGAGACCTGCTTGGCCTTGTCCAATGCCTTCAATATGACACCCTACGAGACCAGAGCAGCTCTGTGGTTTCTTCACCACCATGCCGGTGTTGTGATGCACTTCCCCAGTGTGCCTGGTTTGGAAGACCTGGTCATCATAGACAACCAGGTAGTGTATGACAGTATCACTGGTGTCATTCTGAAAACCATGAGCTTTGATAGCATCGGTCAGGCCACATCCGAGAGATTCAGGAAGACAGGTCGATTCACTATGACAGATTTGATATCAGCTACAGCTGACATTTCAGGAGATCTGATTTCACCAGAGCAACTGGTAGCTTTGCTAGCATATCTTCACATTGTAGCCGAGATTGCGTCAGTCAAATCTTCTGATACTAACTCGGTCTTAGAAGAGAAAGAATACATTATGCCTTGCGTGTTAGAAAACACTAGTGCAAAGGAACTTGACCTATTCCACAAAGAATCCTGTAGATCATGTTTGGTGGAGCCTCTCTTGATGTACTTCAGTAGTGGGTTTACTCCTATGGGACTCTTTTCTGCTTCAATGGCTTGTTTCATATCTAACAAGTCCTTCACTTTCATTAGAGAAGGTGTCAAGAAAAACATGGTGCACTTTATGTACGGATCTAAACGAATTCGTGTAGCATTCATATCTCGATGCAACTATTTTGAAGTCGTAGTTTCATGTGATCCTACATTCCAAGACTCCATTCACCACGAATGTACTGCTCTAAAACAAGAAATAGAGGCCACTCTAAAGAAGGCTAGTTCCAGAATGAACTACAACAGCTACATGGACTACCAGTTTGCCTTTGACTGTCGTTCACATGAAGGAGGGAATCATCTCGGGTTAGTTCATGAAGCAGAGTCCATTCCTTCGGTCATGGCATGCGTCATCAATTCACAAGGAATTGCACTTCAGAACAGACACCTCGTTTGGTATGGACAGGTATGCAGGAATAGACTATGTACTCTAACTTGTAATAACTAACTGTCGTTGTTTATTTGGTATTAGAAATATGAGAAGAAAGATCCTGTGGTAGAGATCTCTGAAAGTAAGTCAAGTTCTGTTTGTATTTATAATAATTGAAAGTGTTTTATTATTAGGTGGCAATAACTTGAGTATATTTCTGAGTGTGTATCCTGACTTGGTCCTCTCAGTGACGCCTTGTGTCATGACAGTAGCTGATCACTGCTACAGTATAAAACTCATATCACAATATACCTATGACCAACTCATCCAGCGAGTGGACTGGATAGACACAGACAAGGCCAGAATTCTTCTGAGTAGCATTCGTACAGTCTTGCTCTTTACACCCGGTGTTCTGACAGAGTTTGTTACCATATTGTCTAAGGTGGACTATTGTAAACTAGTGGCAGATAAACTACAGCGACTGCTCTAGTAAGTATGTTTATTGTATTATATTATTATTATTGTTATTGTTATTATTGTATTGTTCTTGTAATAGAATATTGGATTGAATTCTGTCAACACTACATGGACTTATATTTGAAAACACTCATTGTAGCTATTGTAATACTTTATATGTCACAAATGATAATCTATCCCATATTGTTTAAAATTTAAATTGGACATGGAATCAAGTGTTGTTCAAGTGTAATTTTTTTTACAATTTTTTTTAGCTAGCCACAGGAAAGGTTAACTAGCTAAGAACTATTAGAAGGGAGTGAGTGAAATGAACAAAGTTAGGCTGAAACTATAAATGAGAAACACAAATAAAAATGATCCAACCATCTTTCGAAAATGTGTGACTTTTATAAATGACAGATTGATCCAGTGAGGCTGTGATTTAGGTAAAGGGTCGATCTGTTGATGTTTGTCTCGCTAACCAGAGGCAGGAACCTGGTCTGGCTACGCTTGAAAGTTTGCAGAGCATTGTTAAAGATGAGTTGGGGACCGTGCGGCAGCGCGTATTCTCGTGTTCTTTGTTCCAAAGTGCCTTTGAGCATCTCTTTCTCTAATCTCCAAGACAAATATGTCTTCTCCAAATCAGACCCAATGGTCATAGTCTACCTGAAGGGAGCAGGTCACGTGGACTATGCAGAGGTGAGCAGGTAACACTGATTCTTATGACATGTCATCACTTAGTAATATTGGCTAGAAAAGCTTATGTATAGTACAGTATGTAGATTTAGTATAACTGCAAGATGAAGATGATGACTATGATAATGATCATCAATAATTGAAATATTTACTTAAGAGCATTGCTAGAGAAAATGTGTCACTTCAGCATACATCATCTTCACTCTTGAAGGCAGATCAATTATTAAAGCTCGCAACGAAAAATGTACAGAAATATGAACTTGTACTTTGAAGGCTCAACTAACTACCCTTTACCATGTGGGTGTGTCTCTTTGTAGTATGGTCGCACAGAATGGCTGAAGAACACATTGAACCCAGAGTTTGGCACGACCATAGAGATGGACTTTCTTTGAGGAAGTGCAGGAGCTGAAGTTGATGGTGTACGATCTGGACAACGCCACCAGTTCTCTGGAAGATGACGACTATCTGGGAGGACTTGAGTGTTGTTTGGGAGAGGTGAGGTCTTCTTCCTTTAGTGCCCACAAACTGTGAGGATGTTGGCATGTTATGACCAGATTGTCAGTTCCTCTCCGTTCCAGCGTAATCTAGAAGGAGGTAAAGGGAAGAAATCACAAGAGACGAAGGGAACAATAATAGTGAGTGGTGGGGGAGGGAGGGAGGGAGGCATTCTATAGCTGGTCACATTTTACATACTCTCTACACATTATAGCATTCCAATATATACATGCATACACACACATAGTGAGAGACTGTTTGTTGTTTGTGTGAGAGTGAGAGAATGTGTGAGGGTGTAACTGATCATTCCTGTCAGTCTATGAACAGCTGGACACACACTGTATAGACTCTGAAGTGGATTAGAATTGCATTTTAATTACAAGGACCAGTTTGCCTATGTACTTGATCTGACCCTAAGGGTGTCAAAGGTTAAGGTTCTCAGAGGTAAGCAACATTTATCATCAATACAAGCAAGATATAAATAGACAATAACAAGACTCAAAGTGTGGTGGGTTATGAGGGCCATGAATATCATTAAAGGACAAATATGGTGATAATCTGTTCTATTAACACTTTGGAGTCTTGGCTTGGGAGGGACACTCCCCCACAAACACTATAAGGTTATAATCTGACATAGTTACTTTACCAACTTCAATAAAAAATGGAAGGAAAAAAAAAAAAGAGGAGAATGTGGAATAACATTATTAGTGACTTCAACTAAAGAAGTAACCAGAATACTTGGACAGCCTTCTTGAGCTGAATTGTGTTTACATGTTTGAAATTACGTACTTGTATTGGTGTGTGTGTGTGTGTGTGTGTGTGTTGACCAGGTGAGAACAGAAGATGTGTCTCAGAACTACTCCATGTTGGAACTTCAGTTTGCAGGAGAAGACTTGGACAAAAAGGTGGGTGTTAGTCGTAATATATGGGTGTGGTCATAGGTGTGGTCACAAATAAGGGATTGTAGTTGACAGAGATTGATCAATAAGGAACCTGTTTGATGCATGTTCAGGCTGTTGCTAGGTGATGTAATGAGATAGTGAGGATGTGTGTTGTAGGACTTCCTTGGCAAGTCGGATCCATATCTTCAGTTCTCCAAGAAGAACCCGGACGACTCATTCACACTTGTTCATACAACTGAGGTGAGGGGTCTGGTAAGGTGTTGACAAGTTAACATTGTTAGGTAAGGTGTGGTTAGACATTAATAATTGATGGAGTCCTTAAATGGTAAGGTGTGGCTGATTGAATGGAATTTAGATGTGTTTGGTAAGGTGTAGATAAGCTAACATTAGTGGATTTGAATGGAGTCATTGATGTGCTAATAATGAGGCACACCCAATTAGTAGTCAGTTGTGGACAGTGTGGTTTGTGGGCGTGGTATGGTTGCTTTGTTAGCAAAATGCAGATGGTGAGTTTGGTTTACATGCATAGGCATGTCTGGTTTTTGTTGTTAGGTAATGGTTGCTATGTTGAGGTGATCAAGAACACCCTCCAGTGTGACCTCACTTGTAGGTCATGTGACTTCAGTTATACTTGTCCTCATACTCTGTGCAGGTGGAGTGTTATGACTGGGATGCAGATGGCAGTCACGATCTGATTGGGACATATAACACCAGCATGGCCGAGATCAAGGTAGGCCACACCTTAGATAACCACACCCCCTTATTATGGCACACTGGCTTCTAGGATAGGCTGGGAAAGAAGTGGGAGTTTATTCATCCTACAAAGAAGAAGAAGAAGAAGAAGAAGAACTCTGGACTAGCCAAGCTACTATCAGTGAAGGTACAATACTTTATCTTGTGTTCTCTCTGCATAGTTTATTTGTATTGTAGGAGAGGACAATTTATTCCTTCCTTAACTTCATCATGGGAGGCAGTCAGATCCACTTCACTGTAGGCATAGACTTCACTGCCAGTAATGGAGCTCCGTCTGACCCTAGGTCTCTCCACTACCTGAAACCTATGAAGCCCAACCAATATACGAGTGCCATTGTGGCGGTGGGGGAAGTCTGCCAGTACTATGACTCGTAAGTTTATAGTATTGCTTTTATATATATACCATACACACACACATACTCAGACTCGCATTCACCCGGGACGTGAGAGCGTGTGTGGCCATGTGGCCATGGTCCCACCAGTATTTTAACAAAAAGGGGTGTGTCAATTAATTTTCTACTCTTTACCTAATATATAATAATATACACTATACATATTAGCTATAATTGTAATTTAAAATATTTATTTGACATGAACTATAGTTGTTTATAAAAATCATTTGGTTTGTAATATAATAAAAGATGGCTTGTTCTGAATTGTTGGGTGTGATTACAGTGGTATTTGAATACGCAGAGCATAAACTAAAAATCTTTGGTTCATTTGATAAAAACAAACTGCTGTATTATCTTTTCTATTAATCCAATTCATTACTTGAATGAATGAGTGGGTGTGGTTGAGTGGGTGTGGTTATAATGGCCGCAACAATTCTATCTGGTTTCCTACTCTCCTGTTCACATACTGACACACAGACACACATACCCATACATACATTTTAGGCTGCATTTAAGGCAGCAGGTGGCCAAGTGTGGGGGTATTCACTCCTGCTAAAGATGTCTTCACTGTAATGTCTCTCTCATACACGACAGATTGTGTCTGTATTATACTCTTATTGCCCTTCCTAAATTCTGAGAAAGTTGCTTTTGCTCCTCCTAAATTCATTCTCTGTATGCATCTCTGTGGTGTGTTTGTTTGTTTGTTTGTTTGTTTGTTGTGTAGTTTGCAGCATGTCCAGTCAGACTCGGCCAAGTGTCGTGGGTGGATCAGACTAGCGGTGAACGAGTGTTCTCTGGCTAGCTACATCACAGTCCTCTGTCAGGACAGCTATATTCTCACTTCTTATTATGAGACGTACAGTTTCGTCAGAGATCCAGAGATGACGTCTACTCTCACGGAACTGCTGGCTGGAGTCACACTCATTGCCTTCAATCTGTGAGTGTCTCCAGGGAGGTTGGAGTGTGTATGAGGGATGGTGTTGGATGGGGAGGGGGCAGTGCATTAGTATCTGTGTGTGAAGTCTGCCAGTACTACAAGTCATAATATATATTCTGAATTCTGGTGGTTAACTTATCAAAATCAGATTTATTGGCTATTGTTCATGAGTGTTCCTGAGAGTCTCCACCCACTTTTGTAGCTGTGAGAGAGTTGAGTAGATGTGTGCATATGAAGGCATGTAGTGCATTAACAAGATAAATTACCGCCGCCACCAATAGAATACAAAATGAACTTGGCTAAGTTGGCAAGATCTAACAGCGAACATCTCTCATCTTCTTTCTCTTAGCTCTTTCCTGTTTTTTTTTGTTTTGTTTTTTTGTTTTCCTGCCATGTTTTCGAAGTGTTTTTTTTTTCCTACTAAATTTCTTGCGCCCGCACTAATGTTTACATTTTTATAAGTAGCCTCTGCGGGGTGGGCACGCATTGACCTCTTTGAAGTTTGCTATTACACTAAATCTCAATTGAGACTTGTTAGTGTGTCTCCCTCCACTGACCCAATTAGGGTTCTGGTATAGTGTTACACCCACACATTCTGAGGAGCCCAAATTGCTATCATGAATATCATTAATAAGTTAACACTTGGTTTTATGGTGTCAGGTTTAAGTGGCTTGGGACTCACAGCTTGTATTAGGTTACATGAATAGATTGCCAGTAGGAAATTGTTTCTTCATAATTATGATGTTTGTTGATGTGAAAAACAACAATAGTAACAACTGTTTCCATAATTGTAAGATGTATTTGAATGCAGAATAATATCAAGGTTATAAGTGATTAAATATTTTACGTGATTAAAAGTGATAAATAATGAAATGTGAAGTCCATGTTGTGAATTCTATGGCTCACGAATGCCTCCATGCCTGAATCTAGCATGCCAGTTCTGGGAGTATTGCATCAAAATATAACTTCCTCAATTTGCAAGTTGGGTTCCTCACCACTTGTGATCTCTATATATGTGTTCAATATGTATATCCTTTCTTGTGCATACAACAAAGTCACACATATAATCAATCATACACTGTGCTAGCAGTTTCTTCTTCCTTCTTTTTCTTGAAGACCGTGTCAAGATTCACATGTTTGTCAACCACTCTCCTGGACACGTCATTGAGGACCTTGGCCCTGACCTGGTCATCCTGCCACCATGTATCCTCAGAAATGACAGATGGATCGGGGCAGTCCTGCAGTGTTGTCATCTTGAGGGAGGACATTACAGAGGCGACCACATACGCATCCACTACCAACTCAAAAAAATCTTCTGTTGCATCTACATTACATTTTGGATGAGCAGTGACATTCCTCCGATTGATAAGATTTCTCAGCTGGTACAGTGTTCCTCTGTCCATTGATGAACTGGTCTTGTACAACACTTTCCAGATGGACTGCAAAACATAGTGGCAAGTCAATTACACATGGGTTAAAGATGACAGGATGACATACCTCTAAAAAGCAGACCATTACATGCCAATCTTTGCTGACCACACAAAATCCATTCAACTTGTGCTCTTGCAGTTCACTGTTACTTCGAATGTATATAGCACCTCTTGCTCTTACGGCAGACAGGAAATCCCCACCAACAAGGGTATTGAGAAAAACCTTTTCTTGCCGTAGATTTGTTTCAGGAATTGTATTCTGAATATCAACCAATTTTGATGGCAGATAAAGCTGCATCACCTCCAAAATTCGGGTCATCCCTTCATACGATGCTTCGTTCTCGTCAATGACTCCCAGTGGAACCTATGTGGGGGGTGGGGGGGGGGGAGTTAGTGAGTAAAAGACTTGCAGGGTTAGGGTCAAATACTCTGTATATATAGAATTTAAATACAAATACTTCTGAAAAACTCAAGTACAAAATACAAATAGTTTATTAGATATAGTGTTTTAATTACAAATACATTGAATTGCATTATCATTAGCTGAAGTGTTGCATGATTATAATTATAACTTTTTATTTTGTTGATTTGTACTGAGCATGTTTTAAGATGCAAGCTAGCATGCTAAAGCAACCCAGGTACCCACAATTCACCAAGTTTGTTTGAAAATACTATAATATTCTGGCCTTCTGGTGGCTCTTCTAGTAGTAAATGACACAACCTAATTGAAGGAGAAAGAAATAATAATTCAGGGATGAGAGAGGAGGGATAGAACTTGTAAGAAGGGGTGAGAGAGAAAAATAAGTATAAACTGATGAAGAAAGAGAATGAAAGTAATAATAATTCAGGAGGCAAGGGAGGGTAAAAAAAATATTTTCCTCTTTCATCCTTTCTACAAGTTCTATCCCTGACATTGTCCCACAGGTAGCCAGGCAGCAATCATCACTTCAAGAAGTGTCACAATGGACTTCAACGGCGAGTACAAACAAGCACACATGAACCTTATACAATAGTTTCCTTTCTTGTAGCACGTCTTTTCCCATGTTCCCTTTGCACTTTTTAGTTTTGTGTCATTGTGCATCTCAAGACTATGAAAATACAATAATGTTATAGGCTTCTGGGGGCCCTTCTAGTAGTGAATGGTACAACCTAATTGATGGAGAAAGAATATAAAAATAATAATAATTCAGGGATAACAAAGGAGAGATAGAACTTGTAAGAAGGGATGAGAGAGGAAAAAATAAATTAATTAATTAAATAAACTGATGGAGAAAGAAAATAATAATTCAGGGAAGAAGGGAAGGGAGGGTAAAAACAACAACATTTTCCTTCTACAAGTTCTATCCCTCACATTGTCCCACAGATAGCCTGCAAGCAATCATCACTACAAGAAATGTTGACAACCACAATGGACTTTAACAGGAAGCACTAACAAGCAAACACACTCACCACTTCAGATTTCTTGGACATAATGGCACTGTATTTGTGTGGAATGTGCTTTGTAACTAATTTCTTGAAATCATCTCCAAAATAAGGTAGATTGGCATGTATTATCCTGGTAATTAAAATAGTAAAATCTTCCTTCAAAAGGTTGAGGTCATCACATGAGGGAAGAATGTCAAAAAGAGTGACTTCTGTTGGCCTTTCTGTTGAGAAACTAGAATAGTCTATTCTATCCCTGACACCATACACTTGAACACAGTGTAACGAGATGGTTTGTGAATCACTTCGCATATACTGAGGCTTAATGGTTTTATCTAGGTTATCAAAAACCAACTTGTAACCTGCTGTCAATGACAGGGCCTGTTGTGAGGATTTGGGTGATGCTTGGGTGAATACAGCCGGCTCACTCACTGTAGGAGTTACCATGACAACTTCAAGCTGTTCACTAAGAGTGGGGGAAACAGAGCGACATGAAGCTTCCTCAAGTGGATCACTACTGTTAATCTCTGACAAATGAAAGCTTGAGAGTGATACACTGACTTCTGAATCGACATCACTGGCCAAGACAGGTGTAGATGAAGGCAGAGGTGTAGATGAATGCAGAGGTGTAGATAAATGCAGTAGGTCAGCAACAGCTACAGCAGCACCAAGGTTTGCCATCTAAAAATCAGTGTCATTCAAAATTATGACACACTTTGGTAAAGATAACTCACATTGGTATCCGTGTCCTCATAGACAGTTGGCTCTTCCATTAGGCTTCCTTCCAACTAATTAAAAACAAAACATTACTAACATTTGCATGGACTAATTAAGCCTGCTATATGCATGGCTTTGAGTGGAGTAAAATAATCTTTCCCTACATATCTACTTAACTCTCCTGGTAAACATAATAATAACCTGATCAATTACCTCACTATCTTGACTGCCATCCCATATATCCCAGTCTTCATTCCAATTGTCAGTGTTAGACTCATTACTCTCATTACTTTGAATACTCTCTCTTGGAATGGCCATGACTGTGGACAACTGCTTCAGTGCTACAAAATTCCCATTGCTCACCTATTGCATAGTAAAAACATTATAGTGTAAAGTTTTTTTAATAAGTTTATGTATCGTACACTAAGAGACGAAGCTGTCAGGACATTTTCCACTTCAGACTTCCACTCATTGACTCTCTTGTCATACTGTTGACCTAGTACATCAATCAGCTTGACTGTCCTTGAATGGGAAAGGCATAATCCAAGCTTTTGGAGTCTCTCGTACACCTACATGATAAAGTATACATTCTGGTGACTTAGCTTCTTCTGTTAAGATGTGTCAAAAATAGATTACCTGTTTGCTGGAATGGCCTGTGTAGAGAATCAGTGAAATAATTCTCTGAAGCTGACACACATTAGATTTCCTATGCTTGCATAAGAGAGATACAATCATTGCAATGATTAAGTTGGTGCCAACTCTAGGTCGTCTTGTACGTGAGGCATGTTTCAGAAGGGAGAGAAGAGTTGGAGCCCTGGTTCTCATATCAACCATCAAGGTATCAATCGTTCCACGGAAATCAAGCAAGACATTCTTGGGAGACCTTCCTATGACTGATTGGGCCCTGGATGAGCACAGGGATGATACCTCATTCTGTAACATCTGTAGCTGCAAAGGACCTGTAATTTCGTCTGATGAGTGGCCTGCACATCTTCCTTCTTGTTGGTGTTATCACATAGGACCTAGGTTTACTGCCCTGATAAAGCACCCGTGCCTACATGTAGCAAGCAACAAATGCTAATGTTAAAAAACATACTTTAGCAGACCTCACATTGGGAAAGGAAGTAAATAGCTAAAGGGGGGGAGGGGCAGTTGATCAACTACATAAATTTGGACTTTCAACACAAATTGTCATCATAACAGCCAACAGAAAAACAGTGTATATTATAGCTATAACTCACCAAACTTTTTTTTTCTCCTATCATTTATTGCAATAAATTATTTAGCAATAAGAGTTTAAATCAATCTGGTCTGTTATGTCCTTATGTACATGTAGTACATCATTATGTTTAAAGTTAATCATAAATATTTATATAACCTTCTTAGAGTAAAAATGTTCCTAAAAAAGGTTAACACTTTTATTTGACCAAATTCACAACCTACATAACATTCTCTATCTTTATAAATTTCTGATTCATACCTGACTATATGCAGATATCTGAATCAGCATATGTGCATGGAATGCTGACTCAGCATGGTTAGTTGTTTTAGTTGTTACAGTATCTATAGCCAGCTAAGTAGAGTAGTCTGGCATGTGCCAGACTAGAAGTGGTCTTTACCTCACTTATGACAGAACTATTTATGGCAAATAAGTGGGGAGATATTCCTGGGCCCCCTGCTTCTTCTGCTTATTTATGACTTTGAGCATCAGCAAATATCTAGAACACACACAAAATCTGTCAACTTACAACCATAGCTGGAGACTTCTTGCTTGTAATTGCCACTGTTCCAGCTTCTGCACTAGTATTAGTATGGCTGAGCCTTACCCTGGGTGGGTTGGGGGAGGATTGCTCTCCTGCACCAGATCTTGGAAGTCTAGGAAGTGCAGTCTTAATTTTACTGGAGAGGTTTTGTTTGAGGCTAGAAAATCTATCCAGTAGGCCAGAACAACTTCTGCAGACATACCCATCAGGCAACTTGGCCGTTTCAACATCACAGTTCTGTTCTGCAACAACTGCTACCAAGACTGACAGTGAACGCTGCATACCAATAGCAGAGAGCCGGCTCCTCTTCTTATTCTGCTCTCCACTAGATATATCATCCCCACAGCTGTAGCAGTAGCAAGTCATCTTTGAAAATCAGCATCAATGCATTTTTCGTGCACGTGGTGATTAGCTAGCTCTAGCGGCAGGAGATGCCACACGCCCGCGATTACTGTGCGCAATGTTTTGGGTTGCCTGACCGTGCAGGAATGCAATCAATGTGCTTCTTAATCACATTCCAGGATCACCAAACTGGTACGTACGGGTCACCAGACCCTCCCGAGATTTTCCGCGGAGGGGCTGCGCGCGCCAGACTAGAATGAAGACTCCATTCCCTACCCATGTTCTGACGTAGTCCAGCTCCCATGCATCGGTGTTCCCATGCTCCACTCTGACACCTGTTAATAACTTCCCTCCGTCAAACTTGGTTCGGATATGGATTCAGCTAGATATGTTGTGACATTACCCATAAGTTGCTCTGCCTTCCCTATCAATCTGTTCAGTTGTACCTGAATGTCATGGTAAAGTTGAGGATCGATATTGGTTGGTGTAAGTCCACCCCGTTGTACATCTTCTGTTGCAGGATCATCTGCAAGTGTCTCAGCCCACAATTGTTCCTGATCAGCGACAACACCTGAATAAAACATATCAGCAAATATCACTGGTTTTTAAATATTTATTATTATTATTATTATTATTATTATTATTATTATTGTTGTTGTTATTATTATTACTATTTCTGTTATGGTTTTAAATTGCGATGCCAATGTCTAAATCTTCATTATCAGGATCAGCTTCATCCCTGATCTCAGGTGTATTCATTGAGGAGGATGAAGATGATGGCATAGAGTGCTGCTGTTTTTCCCGCGCAGTCTTGCAGAAATCGGTACTGCAGTGTTGGTGCATACCAAAACAATGTCGTGGTCCACTCTGCAGATCATGCTTGAGTGCAGCCAATGCCGTCCTTACATCACTTTCTTGGCTTCTCATCCTGATCGCAGCTCTAGCTGATGACACTAGCCTCTTGCGCATCTTCAGAGTCAGTCTTCCACTTCCTTTGTAGGAGGGGTTGTCCTGGACGAGTCTCTCCAGTGCACCTCTGTAGCGCTTGCATGCATGGTTGGCACACTCGAGTTTCTTGATGGCATGACCCCATCCAGGAACATTCTGGAGGAGAGTAAGGTACACTGAGCTGTCGCCATCACCAATAAACTTCACGTATCGAACTCCATGTGCTCGCTCAACCTCCAAAACCCCTCCAAAAGGATATCAGTCTCCATTTCTGAAGACGAAGCTGACCAGTTGAGGAAGCATCCATGTTTATCACGAGAAATGCCTTGGGCACAAGCCGAGCAATACTTGTTGCACACGGCGAGAGGAAAGACAGCTAGTGATGGAGGGCGGAGAATATCATGAGGGTTTCCTGCTATAGCAGTGGTAGTGGATGGTGGCTGGAGCAAGAGATCCCACAAGCATTCTTATAATGCTAACTCTGGTGTGGGTATTATTTTGGGACATGCAACAGGAAAACTTCTCTACCTCGGTCTGCTTCAGCCATTGACTGCAGTAGCTCCTGCTTCCACATCTCTCCAATCACCCTCTCTGTGTCAATGAAACTATTCTTCGTCATGACAGGTACTCCCATGATGCTCATGGTTTCCTCTAGGGCACTGTGTCCACCACTAGTGGACATCTGCCCCCATACTGCAGCCACATTAGTCTCCCATCTGCATTAAATGTACATAAATCACTAGCAACCACTGAGGAACAGGCCATTCAGTGGATAATTAATTAAGTAATTATAATTAATCAAGTTGTAGAAGGATGAAGAGAAGAGCTGAAACAGAGAAGGAATAGAAAAGCTAAGAACAGAAGTACTAAATCATGTGGAAAAACAGAGTTTGAGGAAAAAGTATCAAGAGAAGTACAGGACAACTGAAATTTCAGTACACTAAATGCCACAGTATAGAATGAAGTTGCAATAATAATGATAGTAATAATAATAATAAATGTAATACAATTAAATACTTTAATAATAATGATAATAATAAGAATAATAATTACCAATAAAATAATGAATTAATAATAATAAATATATAGCAGCATTTGTCAGAGTTACTTTTTCTTTTTTATATTACGTGTTGTACCCTTTGGGGCCTTTCACTTTCTGAGAAGCCTCCAATGTAGCAGTGTGCTGACAAGTGGAACACTCCCCTGTAAAGACTGACGCCAGACCATTCCTGCTCTCACTACATAGCATAATGGAACCTTAGCATGCTTGGCCACCTTGTCAGTGTACTCTTTTACTTTCTCCACATTTTCTATTCTGCTCCCCTGTCCAAATGAAGAATTATCTTCACTGCTGCTTAACTGCTGGTCTCTCTTCTTAGCAAGCACTCTCTTAGTGGGAAGCTTCTTTTTAAATATACTCTCCTGCTGTTATGAGTGCAGTACTTCTTATTCTTTTTATTCTTTTTGTTTCCCATTTTCTGGTAAGCCAATCATCACTTCAACCGCGTGGCTTCACCCTTAGATGCGTGGGCGATTGATCTCCTGGGTTGCGGCACATTTCCCGGTTTTACCCGCGTGGTCAATCGCGGGAAAAATACTAAAGCGATTTTGTCCACTTCTACGCGAAGCAAGTGCAAAATCTCTTCGGAGGGCCCTCCAGTAAGTATTTGTCTACTTGGTAAAGCATTACTTTAAGCTTGGCCTGATGCCGTAGACCATATTGTCCGACACAGACACTCAAGTCTTTGTAGCAATGTTTTCACCCCATTAATGAACTAAACTCATGGATCATCAATTCATGTTATTATTTTTGTAGTAAACTTTTATTGTTGTGAATTACAGCTCAAAAAATGATATGAATGATACAAAAATCCGTACTTTAAAAATGAATGAACATTCATGAGGTGACCCTATACCAGAATCACATGTAGAAAAAAATAAATAAATTTTCCAATGCTACATGAATGTCTTGATTAAAAGAACAACAACAACAAAAGACAGCAATGACAAGGAGCAGAACTATTACTCTTTGGGGCTATTGTTTTATTGAATGGCAGAAATTTGTAATGTTTTGAGTGCAGTTTTTTTGTCTCGTCCTCCGATGACTAGAATCCTTTCTGGCGTCATGATACAAGTACAGTCAGATGCTGCATGTGGCAGTTGTCTAGTTAGGACCCAGGTATTGGTCTCAGGGACATAGCGCTGAATGCTAGACACTGGCTTCTCGTCCCAGCCACCAACAGCCAGTTAGAGGTCCTCCAATATTCAGTGGGCAGGACCAAGTACAGTGGAGAGACAGCAACTGCCTCCATATTGTAGTGCTGTGTAATGCAGAAGGTGAAACAAGAGTCTCCAAAGATACAGCAAACACACAAGGCAGACCATATCCTTTGTCATCCCCTCCTCCCATGAGGTACCAGGTATCTCCTATAGTACAGGACTTCATACTCTCCCATGGTGTGGGTAGAGATGGTCCAGTAGACCACTGTTGTTGCCAACATCAAGTATCTCTACAACACATAGACTGCTACCATGGTAACCACCAGCCAATTATTGTAAGAGGTAGCTGAAGGATAATAACGAGGTGTGGACATCGGAGGGAAGGGGTGTGTCCATTTTTTGCTGTTAGACTGTCACTGCCCTATTTCACTGCTGTCAGCATTACCTCTAGCCACTCCCCCATCTCACTGCTGTCAGCATTACCTCTAGCCACTCCCCCTTCTCACTGCTGTCAGCATTACCTCTAGCCACTCATCCATCTCACTGCTGTCAGCATTACCTCTAGCCACTCCCACATCTCACTGCTGTCAGCATTACCTCTAGCCACTCCCCCATCTCACTGCTGTCAGCATTACCTCTAGCCACTCCCCCATCTCACTGCTGTCAGCATTACCTCTAGCCACTCCCCCATCTCACTGCTGTCAGCATTACCTCTAGCCACTCCCCCATCTCACTGCTGTCAGCAATACCTCTAGCCAGTCCCCCTACCAGAGTGAGTTGATTGTTGATGGTAGTCATAACAAACTCACGTATACTATATGGAGGTAGAGTGTGTCACTGACTGGACTGCATATTGTAGACCATTACTGAGTACTTGTTCTCTTTTGTGATGTTATATCCTGCACCGACATAAACCATACCATCAATTTCAACACATTGGATATATGCACCCAGAGACACTGGCATGTCCGGGCCACGCCTCCAGTCTTGTGGTATCACCTGACTGCCTCTCTATTAAAATGTGCCACATATAAAGTTACAGGTAAATATATGTTGGGTGTGCCACGAATTTTGAAAATTTCTAATTCTAGTGGTATTATAAAATAGCAACAACAGAAAAAACTAAAATCAAGTGATGATGTTCTGGTATGAGGTGGTGTGCTGCTCAGAAAAAATACAACAAATTAGCTCTTCTAAAAATGCTTGTGTATTCAATTATTGTTATCGTGATCATTTTATTATATTATTGTTAATAGTTAGTACTAAGCCTGGTAACTCAGGGTGTAAAGGTGGCTGTAGGGGTTCCCCACATCCCTAGCTGATATTTTAGCAGCTGTTCTAACCTGGGTGGGCAGGCTAGTGCTACACCAGAGCAAGGTTGCTGTAAAACCATGAAAACTGGTAATGGTTGCTATAACTACTAGGGTAGTAAGTGAGTACAGCTTGAAATTACTGCATGAAATGTTATGAGTTATTTCATGGTGGTGTACCTAAAAATAACATATCTAGGGTATCTATATAATAATTGGGTGTCAGTAGCAACCACTAACCAAGGACGACCTTGAACAACAGTGTTTATTCATGAATAATTCATGAGTGTGTACGGTATGGTAAGCATTGTCATCTCATCGTAGGGAAAGTGTCATCACATTCAGTAGAAAGTGCTGGTTAATTCTAAAAGCATGTGCAATAGACGATGAAATACTGTCTGTGTATGTTTCAAAAAGGAAGGCGGAAGTATGAAAAAGAAGGTAAAACTAAAAAGCAGGTGGAATCGACGCGTAAAGGCTGGGGCTAGTTTTCAAAACGGAGGCGAAATATGAAATAGAAGACAAAAGTTTCTCAAGTTGACAAAAATTCAGAATCAGGAGAGATAAACAAAGGAAAAGGGGACTCCATGACTCAAGAAAAGAGGAGCTGAAGAAAGGAGAGGTGTGGTATAAGAAAAGCTCAGATAGTTTTGAAGAAAAAAAAAAAATTAGCAGGAAAGGGAAATGTATGTAGTCTTAACCAATGGTAGAGAATGATAGCTGAGCAAGATAACTTGTACTACTGCATTCTTACTCTCAATAAGTCAAGCACCACTATGTGTCGGGGTACTTGCTAGCATATAATAATACACTTGTACACTTTTGTGTCAGTATGGACAACTGACAACACACAACCCTGCATGTACATTTATTCATGAATAATTCGTGAGCTGAATCAGATAGGAAGGCATTATCAATACAGGTCGGTAAAGTGTCATCAGCAATACCGACAACATGTTGGAGAGGGATGTGAATAAAGCTGAGCCAGGTGGATGAGAAGTTGTCTGTACCAATGATGATGATGATGTGTGTATACATATGAGTGAAGTGAAGTGAGTGAGCAGACTGAAGTCACTAAGCCAAGTGGTAGCTGAGGATAATAGCATGGAATGAAAATAACTGATGCTATTCCTAATTTGTAAAAGTGTACATCAAGTGCCACTGTGTGGTGGGGACTTGCAAGTTAGGAAACATTGCTTCAGTTTCTGTCAGTTAGGAAGCTTGTCTTTGTCACTCATCCAGATTGTTTCTCCATTACTCTTCAATGTTAATTCAGCAGAGAGGGTGTGTCAGCTAGAAGTGGATTTTCTTAATTGAATGGCTTGAGGCTAATATCTACTATTTGTATTTCTTCTTTCTTTCTTTGTCTCTTTCTCTTTCCTTTATTAATTAATTACTTCATTTATTATTTTCTTACTTATATTATTTATTTATTTCAGTGACAAGCTCTTCCCAGCTCTTGGATTTGGAGCTCAAATCAACGGACAAGTATCTCACGAGTTTGCCCTCAATGGGAACCCGT